>Ga0123354_10012789_pt1 | contig 12997 bp, 6 predicted proteins | sample TergutLab28metaG_2_FD_97872 | JGI IMG/M metagenome (GOLD analysis project Ga0123354, IMG submission 97872) | Labiotermes labralis P4 segment gut microbial communities from Petit-Saut dam, French Guiana - Lab288 P4 | ecosystem: Host-associated > Arthropoda: Insects > Digestive system > Gut ...
CAACCAAAAAAAAAAGCCACCCGCGTTTTGGAAAATTTAGAAAAAAAGAAAAGGGGAGGGGGGATTTTTGAATTGGGGGAGGGGGGGGGGGGGGGGGGGGAGTGGTGCGTAGTGTTCAGAGGAGAAAACGTGGGACAGCCAAAATAAGACGTTCCGGCCATGTTGTGGTGGGGTGTTGGTATGTGCTAATTGCAACAGGAAGAGTTGGTGAAAGGGGGACTTGGGGGGAGGAAGGTGTCGAAGAATTTATTAGGATAGAAACAAATTAAATTATATTGTGTGTATGGCACGTGTACGACCAGTGCTGTCCGTGGATATGACTGTGACGTATTAATTCGAACGTTAAATCTCGCCTCGTCAATAAGCACTACGTGGTTTATGAGTATTTGAAGAAGTGACGGCCAGCAGTCACTTGAGATACGGTCCTGTGTAGCCGTATTTATCGTAATTTAAGTGACGATTGATTAATTTTTAAACGATCTTTGCTCTTCATAATTCGACGTAACTTAACATGGCAGCTGAGTGGTAAGCCTAGTGATTTTTTCGCTTCACACGCAAAACTGAAGTCGGAAATGTTACAGATACACTTGAAAAGTTTACGAATACTGTAATTGGCAGCGGTCTGGTGTTATTAAACTGTGGTCAGTAACAATGCGTCTTACTTCTTTCAAATATAGTCGGCGCTCATGCATGTACCACCTGATTTTAACATATTCCGTGTTACACATTTTGGCCACTGTGTATTTATTAATTTCATGTGACTTACCAGTTCAAACTGATTATTTGCCTCAGCAGTTCTAAAATTGTTTTGCGAATTGATGGCTGCGTTTGTAACGAGACACGGTTTCCTTAAGGTGGAAAATGAGTTTTTTAAAAGGCTGCTTAGAGGAACTTTGTGCTGCGGATGCCCGGGGTGGGTGATCGTGGGTCCGATTGTGGAGGTCCGGAATAGATCTCGAGCCAGTTGGTGTGGGATGTATGGTGGATATAGTGGCACCAGGACAGGGTTTTCTCTGAGTACGTAGGCCTGTTTGTGTGTTCTCTTCGTTTCTTAGAATAGACAGTGATTATATACCTGTACTTAATCGACTGAGTGGTCTTTGTAATGGCGATTGTGTTTTCTGTGAAGTAGTAAAAACGGATTTCTAAATACAGATCAGGCCGGTATTAGTCTTTAAAGGATTAATTAGTTGTTGCCGGGAAAATCGATGAATGCGTCACAGCCCGTAATGACTGGTAGTACAATGGATTATTCTTGATTTTATGTTTATTTTATGCCCCATTAATTCGTAATCAGTTTATTTTTCTGTGTATTTTCCCGGCACTACAAGCGAGAGGAACACACCAGCAGTATTATCCTAGTCCCTAAGGGTTGCGTAACGCCAGCTGGCAGTGAACGTTACCTGCACATGGTTCAGTTGTGCAGCGAAACTCACCGTGCTGTTATCGGTGGCCGTCTTGACCATCAACCATACGCAGTTTTTATTACTGTTGCCGGTTTATAGGCGTGTAAGGCCTAAATATAGCTACCATTAACGTGCAACAAAACGCTGTTACAACTTCAGCATTCTTTGTTGGTTTTTATTGTTTAACGACGCTCTGAATTGCTAAGATTAATAGCATCGATGGCAAATAAATTAAACATGATTATGGGGCAATGGTGGAATTTTATTGACAGGGGAGACCGAAGTGCTCGGAGAAAAACTTCGCGTGGAACAACGAGTGCGTTCGCACTCAACAGTGCTATTTGACATGTCTGATTGACTCCAAGTATGTGACCAAGGAAGACCACGAATTTAACCGTTTACATAACTTCAATTCGTTCAGTAATTTTTTGTAGGTCGGTCGTATATATTTTCGGTTATGAGGCCGAAACGTCGGTAACGGCGTTGACAAACGGACCAGCTATGCGATTGGCTGGATCAAGACAGCCAAAGAAACGGAAAGAAAATTGAAACTAGGGTAAGAGATGAAAGACAGCGCAAGAAAGAATATCAAATAAGAGAGAACTGTTATTGTTAATGCCACGTGTAAATGGCGTCGCAGTTCATGTTATTACCGAGCAGGTCATATAGCGGCCAGTTCGTGCTTTCGGGGAAGTACTGGGCTCGAATGGTTGTCTCGGACTTCCGTCTGGTCAGGTGGGTTTCCGTTAGTCTGTCCAGATGCCACAGTCAAATGTAGGCAGCTGCTACCTAAATATGACACTTGCCCTTGACGTTCATCTCGTCATGCAGTTTGATGCAGTACCCTGGGTACGAAGGTTAAATGTTATTCGCTGAACGCCATTTGTACAAGCTGATGGGCCGTTCCGCTGAGCGTGGTCGATACGGTTTCAGTCGGTAGAGAAAGGGATATCCGTTTTCGTCCACATTTAATCCCCTACCTTTCGGGATGACATATGTCATATCAATTTTCGTCCACGTTAAACCCCCTGCCCTTCGTGAGGATAAAGATCATATCCATATTCGTCCGTGGGCCGGTTTGGAGTAGTCGGTATAGCGACTGGCGGGTTGGGCGGTTCGGGAATCGAAAACCGGTGGGGTCGAGATTTTCCGCACCCGTCCAGACCGGCCCTGGGGCCCACCAAGTTTCGCATCCAGTGAGTTCCAGTGGTCGTTTCTTTGGAACTACAGTGACCAAGGCAAGACACTAGTCCCTGACAACACAGCGCCAAAGGTCCGGAACGACAGGCTGTGACACCCTAGACACCGGGTCCGGGCTTCGGCCTAGTAACACAAAAATTTCGGGTTTGCTTGTCTTTACCAGTCAAACGTTATGTGTAAATGTATTTTTAAAAAAAGTCGTAAGTATTTTAAAATTGGTAACAAGAAGGATGTGTCACCTCACAATAAAATATGTTGGGCATACTCGAACTATCCTTTATCCGCAAAGAAAATGTTCATATTTGCGTTCATGTTACGTTGCTGGCACTGAGAATTAACATCTAGAATAGAAGGCTGTGTCGCTTTTGTGCCTTTCGAACTGACCAGTGTTTTTCGGTGGAACGAACACGCAATAGAGTAAATTGAGAATTTATTTAAAGAATGAGCGTGTGATACTGGGTTCGGCTTGCATCCGGAAACAGAAGTTGACTTGATTTACTGAAGATTTTCGTAGCTACTCCCTGTCTTAAATTTTTCGTGATAACACCACATTGCGCTTGTAGAGTCCGAGAAACATTAGTGACACGATACTTCGAGCAGGTGGTAAATAGTTCGGGTATCATTCGGACTACAGTAAAAGGAGTCCAGTTAAGTGTCACATATGTAAGGCCAAATTTGGAGTCTTGCCAAATGCTTGGTCCGGGCCAGGTGGAGTAAATAACAAAATTTCGACCCCTACACACTTCTTATATTTTTCCCATGGCACAAAAAGTCCCTAATGGGCCAGGACCTCCTCGTTATCGAGGCTTCACGATCACACTCAGACACACCACACTCGGTAGGACTCCTCTGGACGGGTGATCAGCCCGACGCAGAGACCTCTACCTGACAACACGCGACGCTCACAAGAGACAGACATCCATGCCCTTGGCGGTATCGAACCCACAGTCCCAGCAAGCAAGCGGCCGCAGACCGACGCCTTAAACCGCGTGACTGCTGGGGTGAGCCAGATCTCTAATGTGCCACAACAAATGCCGAAGCTCATAATGGGCTGTAGAACAGAATGTTTATAGTAAATAATAATTAATATGTGTCATATGTTCAACGGTTTAACTCATAGTAGGCTCCAGCTAAAATATGCAACTTACGTATTTCCTCTTGTATGCCTACGTACTCGTATCTACTATGCATGGTGATTGCACTCATATTTACAAGTTACTCTTAACAGGAGGACAAAAGAGCGAAGCGCGAGGACCTTCCATAAAGCAGTGCTTTTTTCGAAACTCGTAGAGCATTAGATAGAAAATAAATTTTTATCTTTTTTTGACTTCAAAAATGAGTAGCGACGAATCAGTGCATGGTGCAACTTTTCGATGTTACTCGCAGTCTGTCAGAAACAAGACCATTCGTCTCGACAAACCGAGGAAAAAAAGAAGGGCGGGGGAGGGGGGAGGGGGAGAAAAAAAAGAAACAAATATGTTGTTTTGATGACCCTACACCCATTGTATGACACGGAATACTGTACAGACAGCGTCAAAATGAGGTCAGACATGGGCAGTACAGCTTGAGTAAAAGTTTATTTCATGCACGTAAGCACGCACGGTGCAGTCGTTTTCTAAATTGCAGTTCTTAATTCAGGGACATAATGTCGGCAGCAGTTGCTGCATAAGCAGATTAACACTGCCGAGACCATGCACGAGAGCCCAGTAGACTTCAGTAAATTTAATTACACAACGCTGTGTAAACTGCTGACTGCAGCTTCTTCAGATTTTAATGACTGTGCGGTTGCCAGGAAAAATGTTATCACAGATATCTAACTGAAATGTATCGGTACCTCAAGTTTTACTGCTGGTAGATGTAACTAGAAGTGTTCAGGCAAACGGTAACGTGGACTAAGATAAGGCACGGTTATTAGAGACGTGCATAGAAGTTGCCGTGGCCCGTTTTAATATGTCCAAGAATTTTCCTGGAAGAGTAGAAAAACACACGACTTACCTCAGAGGTGCACAAATTCCTGGAGGCAGGTCGCTGTGGCGACCGAATTTTGTAAGGTGGCGCCTGGTATTTGCGAATGATAAATGTGGGAACTTGCTCCATGCCACTCTTCTGGCACCCAGAGTTTTGCGGTGGTTCCTAGATTCTTAGAAAATCTATGCACCGCTGACGTACGTGAACATGCTTGGTATACCTGGTCCCAGTCGAGGTTCGAGATATTGACCTTCAGATGAATGTGAAAATGTTATCCATTGTATTCCTGTTGTCTTGGGTTCGCGTTTAGGATGTACACTGTATTACATTATTTTCTACAAAACCGGTGTGCCACGAAAACATCCTACGAATAAGTTACCTGCCAGGCGAAATTCGAACCCGTAGTCTTCCGTGGAGCGTCTGTCTACATCGTTAGTGTCTGTGGTCATAAATACTAAATACAGAGCAGAGACGTTCTGAATAATCGCGACAGTATTTTAACAATTTTTTGTTCATATATAGCAGTGGTGCAGAAAACCCCGGGCGCCAGGTCGCCTGGGGGACGTCATTGTGTACCCTGGCGCCTAATATTTGTTGATCTTAGTGACTGACCAACTTAATGCGCAAATTCTTGTTTTATAATAAGTTTATTATAAAAGAAGAATTTGTGCATTAAGTTGGTCAGTTACTAAGATTGTACTGAGATACACGGTCAGCAAAACATCAGAATAATATTGATTAGTCCGTAGTGTGGAACTTGCCTCATGTCTCCCTTCTGGCGCCCAGAATTTTGAGATGGCTCCAGGAGTTTTGGAACATGTATGTACCCCTGTTTTAGAGTGTGGCGACTTCGATTGCGGTTTGGATGACCGAGGATTCTTGCTTCGAGCTCCGCCCGAGAAATGTCTGTCTTTTCCAAAGCGTCGACGCCGGATCTGGGACTCAACAGACCTCATATATTACGGCTACCTGGAGCGCCTTTCCCTGAGCTAAAGCGACCGTGGCGTGAAGCTGGCCAATTAACTCTATCCAGTGCAGCTATAACTACAAACTTCCCCCGCCTCCATGTCGTGTTCTGGGATACATTTGTCTTTTTAGTGGCTCAGTCAACAGTGATGTTATCGGTACAGGTAGTACGTGTACTGTGGAGGGTGTGTTGTTACCAGGAACAAGTAGAAACGTGATGTCATAATCCAGGGTGTAAGTGTCTCAACAGCTGTTGCTGTACAACTTTACGACGAAATGTTTACCAAATACAGTCAGCAGTTTAACAGACGCGTACACACAATACCCGTTTAAAATGTCGGATGGTTTCGTAAGCGCAACTGGGTTAACTGACGTGGATGAGGTGCCTAAGGACGAGAAAACGGCGAAGTTACTGTCGCTGCCTCCCGTTTTTATAGCACGCGAGTCACACTATGTGGAAGAACTCGTAAGAAGGGAGGTAGCCGTAGTTCTCTGATGTAACCATTCGTAACTTCAGGATTTAGTACGAGTAGGGAACCACTAATGATAAACTATTTTGTCATTTACGTTGGCAGTAATTTGTATGATTCGGTAGAATGTAACTGATTTCTCTTGTGTGAATGACGTCCGGAAATGCATAGAGACAAAAGCAAAGGTTAAGTTCCGTGTGTCCAGAAATCGTTAGTTGCGCGCTTTACTTACCAGTTTAGAACTACGATGCGTAATAATCAATAAATAAATATAAATATATATATGTAATATTATTGTTATTTTTATGCTTTATAGAAACGTAGTGAAAATAGGAAATGTTGTAACGTTAGACGATTATTTTATACGTACTATGCGGCCTGAAGTTACGTGGAACGATAGGCTGTTAGCAGGCCCAGTAAGGCCCGTCTTAGAAAGTGGCAGTTCAACATGTTTGCCTAAAGTAACTGCCTAAAGCAGAATTGCTTTGAAAAGGCGGTATTTCTTCTGCTACTCAGGCAATCCCTGACCAATAAATTGGTCACTATCTTGATCATTATCTTGCTGCTGCTGCTGCTGCTGCTGCTGCTACTACTACTACTGCTACTACTACCAACACCACCACCACCACCACCACCACCACCCCCACACAAATCAAACAGCTCTGTTTTTATACTGGGGGAGCTGCGATAGTGTAGTCGGTATAGCGGCACACTACGCTGTGGTCGGTCTGGGATTCGAATCCCGACAACGGCAAATTCTTTTTCTCCAAACCCGTCCGGACTAGCTCTGGGACCTAGCCAGCCTTGTACTCATTGGCACCGGCGCTCTTTCTCGGGAGTGAAGTGGCCGGGGCGTGAAGTTCACCACTTTTCTCCATTAGTACCGAAGTATCTGTACCTCCTCTCCTCTCGTGGACAGTGACAACTCACCTTTTTCCTATACCGTTCGCCTGTACAGGACGTGTTGGCAGTATTTAAATTGTGTTGAATACTGCCATTCTTAATCCTTCCCGGTATCAATGAACGGAGATGGGTCCACTGCTTGCATGTCTGAACAACGTTTTGTCTCGTGATAAAAAAAGTAGCACCAAGCTGGCAACAGAATCAATTTTGGAGTATAAAACAGTGGCGCGATCAGCTTTATCTCGCTAACATAGATGAAGGGCTGCCTAAACTTGTGTTGCAAGTGGCTCTTCAGTGTACGTGGATTTACACTACTGAAGATAGTGACCGTACGTGCGTACCATACTTGTCTTGTATCTGGGTGGTGGGAGAAACGAAGGTAATTTTGATGCAAAGAGGCCACGTGATTGATGGATGTTGGGGGTTCGCTTCAGAGTACATCGTCGCCCTTCAAATTCCAAGAACCAGTTAAGTCACCCTCCCTTCTGGGTATGGACATATTTATTATGCGATTTGTATTATTTGCCACCTGCATTTATGTCCATTGTTGTCGCGTTCAGGAATTTTGAAGTAAGAAAAATTCTCAAGGGTGTACAGAGGCGGGAACGTTTTGAGACCTTCAACCTAGTCTGCCTTCGTTGAAAAGTCAGAAATGTTTTTTGCTTAACTCATGAATATTTTTGCAGCATGTAAAATAATATAGCTGCTATGTGAGTGATTTATTTATCTTTCAGTTTAATCAGCTGTAAGGACTCATTTGAGCTTCATATGTAAAATTGATACGTAGGTATTTCATAAGCATACCTGCACATTGCCAACGTATTATTATTATTATTACTACAGGCATGACGATGCGAAATTTATCGTTTTTCAACAAATGTAACGGTGGCTATAAACATTGTACCCATCAGTAACAATTGTATCAGAGTAATAATAATAATAATAATAATAGTGGAATCACATCTGCAGTTATAAGAAATGTAAGTTATAAGGTATTAGGCTTTAGGTTTTGCTCGGAAAGTATTTAATCCCATAATAAATGTGTTTTGAGAGCCCACACGTATTCTGGTATCTAGAAGTGTCTGTCTTGAAGTCAGTTTCGTTACATCCCTGGCAAAGGTCACAAGGCAGGTCAGTCCTTTAAGCCGTTGTTTATTTGTTTATGGTTGAACTTAACGATGTGTGACGTAAACATAATACTAACAACTTCTGGCTGCTGGTCTGTCATTTTTTAAAATAAATAATCGTAACGTCGTATTTATATGTGGTCTATAAATAGTATCCTGGAATGTAGGGTACGATGGTTTAGGTTAGGCCATTTTTGTGTTGTTTATTTTAACGTGTGGTCATTTTCTGGCAACCAGCAGGTTTGTACTTTCATATGTAATTTGAAACTATACTTGATGCTAATTAAATTTTGATGGGACAAGTCATCTCCTCATTAGTTTGCTCTTAACGCCAGGCATTGTCCTAGATATTACTGACAGTTTTTCTTGTGCTGCTTAATATTATACTCCGAAGATGGAAGGAGAAAGTTCTTCCGAAACGATGGTACCATGTATCAAAGTACGTGGTATCGCAATACGGAAAGCTTCGGGAGTATGGAGATTTTTTTGTCAAATACCTTTATGTTTCAAACAGATACGAAGTTACTGTAGGGTCGGCGTCTAACAACGGCGCTTCACGAAGGCTGCAATGTATGGAGTTACAGAGTTTTGAGCAAATAACGCGAGTAGGAAAATACTAGCATCGCATTTTTCGCCGTTTATTTTGGCATAATTCGAAGCCTTGTTACGTGACAGTTTTACGTCTACCGGTATTTGTTATGTTTTTGTAACTACTTTGGCAGTTACGACTTTGAATGTTGCCACCAGTTGGAAAAATATATAAAAAAAATGAGTGTAACAAATGCTGCTACATATACTTTTTCATTATTGCAGGACCTGGACGCTACAACGAGTTTGGCGTTGAAGATCAAGCAGGAACCGTTCACCGCCTCCAGTGGACCAATTTACGGTGAGTACACAGAATGCTGTCGTCGATAAACGGATGCCGATAGGAAAACGTAACTCTTAGCTGTTGATTGATAACGTAAACCGACTGCTCTGTAACGTACTCCTCTTCCTGAAACTTCCTTGCGTCGCTCTGCAGCCTCCACAGCGATGGAAGCAGAAGGTCCAGTTAGCTGAATCTCATAATTGATGGCAGGAAACAACACACCAGAATTTTGTAACCGATTAGAATAATGTAGGTTGGTAGTTGATTATCAAAGTTTCGTGACAACTTACCGGTCCCACGACGATGCGCCGATTATTCAATATTGGAATAAAACCAAGAAGTGCATATGAAGATATGTGAATTTATTATCCTACAGACGTCGATATGTGAATTTATTATACTGCGGACATCGTAATCCTCCTAAATATTACGGCCTCCTATTGTGGCCATCTTCAGGGAAATGCAGGCAGACACAAGGACACTACACTGTTTGGACGGTGATAAGATAAACACAGCACATAAACACCCCTCACTCACCCAGTTTAGCACAATTATTTTATCAGTATATCATACTGCAGCCGATCCCAGTGGCCGCGCGGTCTAAGGCGTAGGTCTGCGGCCGCTCGCTTGCTGGGATTGTGGGTTCGAATCCCATCGGGGGCATGGTTGTCTGTCTGCTGTGAGTGTTGTCAGGTAGAGGTCTCTGCGGTGGGCTGATCACTCACCCAGAGGAGTCCTGCCGACTGTGGTGCGTCGTTGTATGTGATCTAGAAACCTCATGAATGAGGAGGCCCTGGCCCACTGGGGGCTGTTGCGCCAAAAAAAAAGAATATACTGTAACATAGATTTTAAAACTTATATTTAAAACTTAATATTTGATATTTGTAAATTGGTTTGGATGTTCTTGGTAATATATTCTTCGAAAAAGAAAGCCCTTGAAGATGGCCACAATAGGTGTCCGTAACATGTAGGAAGCTTACGACTTCTTTAGTGTAATAAATTCACATATCTTCAAGTGTGAACTTGTTGGTTCCATTCTCATAATCAGTGCATTAACTTCGGCACTAGCTGTAGGTGAGTGATGAGTTTTACGGCCAGTCTGATGTATCCCCGCGGAAGGTCCCTTGTTACCCACTGAGCAGAACTACTGGAAGTACGAATCCAGTAAGCGCCGAGTTTGCAACGCGCGCTTGCTTACTGAATGGAACAAGGCCTACTGGAATTGAAGGAATGTGGTGCGTAACTGCATAGTCAGTTCGTGCAGTAAATGTACACTTAATTAGAGTGATTCTTCAGAATGTCACTAGGAGATTGCATTGCTCGCATGAAACAGTGGATGAATTCTTCAGAAGGCGAAGTTTTTGATGCCATAAACAGTGGAGAAAAGAAAATATATTAAATTCTGATAGCGAGAGATACATGGAATGGGATGCTTTGGAGTCGAAGCGGAGATGGAATGGGGCGTGGACAGACTGTGGGGATAATTCTCCGTTTAAGTCTACATGAAATGTACTAGTACTGGTGCATGTTGTAAGTACTTCCTCTACGTGTGCTTGCATGTTCTAAAGTGCGTTATGTCACTGGGTTACAGTGTCGCGCATGTACGTGGCACAAGTGGGAGAGGAATGTGAAGCAGGCCGGGTGTTTATCTTACGTTACTTAACTGATAGTAGATACATGCGGAAGTTACCAGTTGTGATGATTATAATAATTTATCCTGTTGAAATGGAATGTAAAGGTATAGCCGTTAAGTACAAGGTCATGAAGATGTATGGGGGGAGTGAAGGTATTGACACGCATTTTTAAGAGGTTGGAGGGGGGGGGGGAAGAATATTAACCAATAAAGAAATTTATGGAATTGTTAAAAAAAAACCACTATAACAGAGACAGTAAGGTTAAATAGATTACGTTGGTTTGGGAATGTATAGAGAATGGAATAAAATATAATTCCCCCAAAAAAGTATTATATATTAATTTGGAAGCAACTAGGCTGAGAGGTAGACCAAGATATAGATGGCAAGATGGAGTGAGGGAGGATGGAAGACTAGTTGGTGGAAAAGGGTGGAAGGAAAGGGTATGTGACAGGAATGGAAGAAGAAACTCCTGAGAACGGAAAGGAATCGTCGCATTCTTCACATGCCAATTTAATGAATGAATGAATGAATGGGGAGAATGAACGTTGGCGGTAATGGGAGAGCAGTCAGGTTCACACCCATGCCGCCTTGTCACCATCGAAGGCGGTAATGGGGGTACCGTTATCCTCTTTGGTTAGAAGGCGTCAGAGGGAGCCAGATCGGTGCTTTATACCGCAACTGAAGAACTGCTGTTGAGTCGAATTTCGTTCTGTCAGCCCATAGCCCATTTATTACATTCAGAAAACTCCTGTTTCGGCGTTTGCTGGTAAATGTGTCAAAGGTGCGTACATTTATCGGTAGGATGATAAGCCTCACTACAGGAAGACCTATCGGAGAGTGGAGTACAGCTGTACACATTCTTAACCTCAGTGCTACAAGAGTTAGTGGTCGGCCTCTTGCCTCGGCTGTCTCCCTGACGAGGAAACAAATCCCAATATTCCTTTGGATCAGGCGCTAACGGTGTGGGGATGACGAGTAGAAGACGAACACTTGTGTGCTGGAATTGAGCTTCTTATTCGACTAGTTTGTAATATAGTCTGCCGTATATGGAATTATAATTTGCGGAGTAACATAAATGAAGATGGAGGCAGGCTTTACTCCTTCCTTTTTCTTTGACGCCTGTCCTTATCTCGGTGCGTGCTTTTGACGCAATTACCAGAACCAAGCCACTCACTCCCGAGATATTACTATTATCCATCACGTTGCAGTGTTTCAGCTTGTTGAAATGAGGGACAGCGCACATCCCAAGTATTCAGGTCAGGTTATAACTGCTGTCCCAGCACAGTGAAATTGTTTTGCAATAATGGGATGCAAGAGCAGCGAGACCCCAGTTCGCTAAACATACCGTACATCCGATCCGTCTCTGTATCAGTTCTTCGTTAAATGTAGTGAACTGTACAAAATATGAAAATGTACCGCTTACTAAAAATGAACTGTACCGGGTTTAGATGTTTCTCACGATACGTTTGGCGTGTAGTAAGGGCCTCTACGTATTTGGGCGTCATAGTCTCTGAGAATGAGTGGAATTTACCAGAACCGCTCTGGTTGCTTTGAAAAATATGTTTCCGTTTTGCACTTTGTTAATAATGTAAGTCTAAATAAGAGTGCTGTATTTTCAACTGCTCTACTTGCGCTTCTGTTTCTTTGCTTTCAACTGTTACTAGTCAGTAAGTCGTGCCTTCATTAATTAATAGTTCGTCATCTGCAGACTTCTGCCCGTAGATGGGACGTATTTGAAGAAACGAAGGGACTGTTAGGCTGTGCCGTAACGGTGCCACGAAGAGCATTGCCTCGATTTGAGGTGCTTCGTTCCTTTATTCCGGTCAAGCTACATAGTCATATAAACGTTCCATATGAAAAGTCATGCATAATCTTGGCTAATTTAACCATTATCCTGCTAACGTGGAGAATATGGTGAATTCCTAATAATGTCAGCAAATGGCAGATGGGATTTAATTCAGCGTTTAAAGGGTTAATGACGTTTTCTGTAACTTATTATGTGGGCTTGATGGATAGAATGATCAGGGAATAGGTTCTGGTGCCTAGGAAAGTATTTATATGAATGAAAGTGTTCTTCGCCTAATACGAAGTACTATACAGACATTTGTTCGGAGGAACAGAGAAAAAGGCCGAAGAACGGAAACGTGTCACCTTATGGGACTTCACGGAAGCAGGGCAATACCCAATTGACCGACACATTTTTTTTTAAATTTGCTGGCCACTCTATTGCATACTATTCGTTAAATCACGGCCAGTACGTTGTCTACCCCCCGCTGAATCACGGCCAGTCTGTTGCCTACAGCCCGTTAAATCACGGCCAGTCTGTTGCCTACCGCCCCTTAAATCACAGCCAGTCTGTTGCCTACCGCCCCTTAAATCACGGCCAGTCTGTTGCCTACCGCCCCTTAAATCACGGCCAGTCTGTTGCCTACCGCCCCTTAAATCACAGCCA
>Ga0123354_10012791_pt1 | contig 12996 bp, 9 predicted proteins | sample TergutLab28metaG_2_FD_97872 | JGI IMG/M metagenome (GOLD analysis project Ga0123354, IMG submission 97872) | Labiotermes labralis P4 segment gut microbial communities from Petit-Saut dam, French Guiana - Lab288 P4 | ecosystem: Host-associated > Arthropoda: Insects > Digestive system > Gut ...
GTGAAACCTGGGTGCTTACCACGTCAGACGAGAATCAATTAAAGATTTTTGAAAGGAAAATATTAAGAAAGATCTATGGGCCAACGCAAAATCCAGATGGAACATGGAGAATTAAAACAAATGATAAGTTGAGACAGAGGATGAAACAAGAGAATACAATAAAATTTATAAAATCACAAAGACTGAGATGGGTAGCCCATGTAATGAGAATGGAGAACATGAGAACTACTAGAAAAATAACGGAATGGAAGCCATATAAAACAAAACCAGTAGGGAGACCCAGGTTAAGGTGGATGAACCAGGTGGAAGAAGATCTAAGGAGGATGAAAATTACTGGCTGGAGTGTGAAGATTGAGGATAGACAAGTGTGGAATAGAATTGTCGAACAGACCAAGACCCACCCAGGGTTGTACAGTCAAAAGAAGAAGAAGAAGAAGAAGAAGAAGAAGACCAAGGAAGGCATATGGCATGCATGGGGGAGAGAAGGAATTTGTACAGGATGTTGGTGGGAAACTGTGAAGAAAAGAGAGCACTTGGAAGACATAAGTGGAGAGGGGAGGAAATAAAAATGAATTTTAAAGGAACGGGATGTGAGGGCGTGGAGTGGATTAATCTGGCTGAGGAGAAGGACAAGTGGAGGGGTCTTCAGAACATGGTGATGGACCTTCGGGTTCTGCCGTCAGCTCTGCACTCCCTCCCACAAGCAGCCCTCCCATTAAAGCTTCCGTCTCAGCGTGATGGCGCTGACGAACGTTGCTTGCCCTGCCAAAATTGAAACCCGGGTTTTCCCGCCGGTGTCCGGCTCCTAGCACCAGTCGAGTTCTTTGCGTGGTTTGCCTGTGGTCTGCGCCATGCGATCGGATTTATCCTTAGACGGCAATAAAATCTCATTCATGTCTGAAGGACTGGTCACAGCAAACCAATGCTAGCAGTTTTCAGACCGAATGCGGCCGGCCACTGTGTGCGGCAGTTCTGTCGGCAGGGCAGCAGGCTGCCCGTGACAGTGACTGCCAAGGGCGTACTGCGTGACGCAGCAAGCACACTTCAACATGGCGTTCTATACTGTCAACATACCGTACGGTTTCAAGGTACACGAGTACATGCCGCTGCATTTACGCTCCCAAAACTAAGGTAAGCTGATTTCCACGCAGTCCATGCTACCCGGAAAATTGTTCGTAACGAACTCCTGCACAGAATCTCACGAAAATCCGAAACACGGTGTATTTGCTGACACTACGTCACAGATAGACGGACGGACAGACAGACGGGCTCTCTATATCAAGCTTTCTTTTTAAATCGTAAAGAACGCCTAATAAGTGCCAAGTTTCTGAGTTCTCACGGCGGTGTAACTGATGGTTTAGGTCTGCTGCAGTTTGACGCTGCGTTGTTGAGTAGTGGCCGACGTTTCGAATGAACGTATCTAACCAGTTTGGTCCTTCGAAACGTCGGAAAGTACTCAAAGACGCAGCGTCACATCCAACAAGACGGTAACTTAGCAAATAAGTCACTGACCACACTGTATCTCAACTCTCACATGCATGCTACCCGGCACTCGTCACAAATTGTGAAGCTTAAGGCCTTGCAGTCGGTAAGACACAAGACACACACATCGTCATTTCGAAGCAACCTGACACCCCAACTAACATCTTGCCCTTCACTTGCAGATTCCTCAGACGCGTCGGTACAGTTCTACCAGTCTATACGGTGTCACATGGTAACTCTTGTGACATAGGCGCAACTTGGCTAATAACACTTAGAAAGAGGGGAAAGATTGGTTCGAACCAGCCCTTCATATACAGTCAGCTCTTCTCCACTCCTGCCCATATTTTTTATTTGGTCTTTTTCAACTCAGCAGCCAAAAAAATATTCTTGGGCAGGAAAAATATCCGGGACGGCAGTTGCCCCCTTGCCGCCCCACTACACAGTTCTCTCAACTCTCTTGTCTCTGTGATCCCAAAGTGCCCGCAAGGCGACTCACTCTGCCTTTCGGTAGCCATTAAAAGACTAAAAGCGACAGACAGACGTACGATACAGTCAAAAGTGGAAGGGGAAGACAATAGAAAAGTGACAAGCACGTCAGTTTGGGGGCAGAAAGCGCATCAGCATCACTTTTTTAGGAGTTCCTAGGCGTCGCCCGCTCGTCCTTCTAGTAGTAGTAGTAGTAGCACAGAAATGATGACGTCAGAATAGTGAAGGTAGTGGCGTGAAAGAGCGAACGCGGAATTTTGATTTTGAGAAAATGTGAGTTACTTTAAAGCAAGGGAGTTAATTTTTATAAATTTAAATTGGACGGGGAGGGAGATGCAAGAGTAAGCGTGCAGTGGCAACTGGGTTTGCATTGCATATCAAGACGCAGACTCTACCGCGCAGTAAAAACACTCCGTCTCTGTTATACAAACCAGTAAGTGAACGCTGTATAGGGAAATAATCGCTGTTTCTCAGATCCACACAAAGCACATAAATATACTGTGTGGACAGAACGTAGAATTGCTGAATGTTAAACTGGCGGTACATATAGTGACCACTGGGACTTAGAGGGTTACTGTACAAACCAAATATCATATCCGGCCCTAAGTACCACATAGCACGGTGTGCGGTTTATATCCTTCCCTGTTCAACTAAGGACTCTGCCCCTATGCAAGCCAGCAAGACATATGGGGGGGGGGGGGGTTGCATTTTGTACAGATCTTTAACCTGCATTATATGGAGGTGAATGATCAGCTTCACGCCTCGGCCGCTTTACCACCGGGAATAGAGAACCTGTTAGCCACAGAACAGAAGGCTGGGTGCGGCCCCAGAGTCGGTCTGGACGTTTTGCAGAAGACAGACCCCCTCCAGCCCTTGCCGGGAATCGAACCAACATTTGACGGCTGTCCAGCCCCAGTTCGGACACCTGCTAACGTGCCAGCTGCAAGTGTCTCACGGCTTGCTAATCTACTGCAGATTGTAAAGTCACGCACAAAACCAATCGGAACTGCTGCTGTTGGTGCTTCTGTCACGTCCGCTGCTGCTTGCTTGTTGCACTTCTTTATCGTCAAATGTTCTTCACGTGTCCTGTGACAGCGGTGTGCTGTGTGCGCACATGCATCATTGGTTCCGTAACCACTGCCTGACTGTAGCGGTACTGAACACGTCGTCACGTTAGCCACATGACACTACCTGGCTTTGATTCCCGGCACAGGGAGGTCTTTCCTCACAGCGTTTAAACTGGCAGCTTCCTGCTTCAGGGAGAGTGAAATGAAACGGCCGGAGCGTGAAGCTACTTTACTTACCGCCATATTGCTTTCAGCAACACTTAACGTTCATCATGCTGTTTACTTCTCACCAAGCATTATTCTGGTTAACAAAGCAAAGCTGGTTAAATCGGCGGGGTACGTAGCACGAATGGGAGGAAGAGACACGCACAAAGGATAATGGTGGGGAGAGACAGAGGAAAGAAATATGACGAGAGGCGTGGATTGGATTAAACTACCTCAGGATAGGGCAAACAGCAGGCAGTTGTGAACACGGTATGAACCTTACGGTTCCATAAAAGTTAGAAATTTCTTTGCTAGTTTAGGAACTGTTAGCTTCTCAAGAAAGACTCTGATCCACGGTGCCTACATGGCATCGTACCCAGGACTGCAATTTGACTGGTCAGCCACTGCTGAACTGTGTACCCTTGTAGTGCCACATATCCTATCTGCAACCTGCACAACGGTAACCAGACTGCACGGAGTCACATCACAGAACACTGCAGTCCTTAACCAACAGACTATGTGACGATCTGCAGTTCAGCTGGACACATTTCACAATTTTGCAGTCCTGTTTCCTGTTTTGCCTGCATACAGACAGCTGACTGTAAAACTGGTGTACTTTAAGGAACTGCCACATAAATTTCGGGATCGTGTATCGAGCTGCCTTGTTCTCCTGCTGCATCACAAGTGCAGTATCAAGACCCATCTTGACACCTGTCAGTATCAACATGCTGCAGGATGAACATTACCAGTGTGTCTTCCACAGCCAGGATAAACGCAATACTTCGCGGTAATTGTACAACAGAGCCGACTCGGGAGGCCTGAGGCGTAGTTCTGTGGCCGCTCAATTGCGGGAATCGCGGATTTAAACCCCGCTGAAGGCATGGGTGTTCGTCTTTTGTGTTTGTTGTGTGTTGTGTAAGTAGAGGCCTCTGCGACGAGCTGATCACTTGTACAGAGGAATCTGTGTCTGATTAAGAGACATCAACAATGAGGAGGCCTAAGTACCGAGTTGGGCTGTTGCCCACGGAAGAACGAAACTTTAATATGAGCAAATGCTGGTGTAAAGGAGCTCAGAGAAGAACCTGTCAACCACAAATTCCTAGCCCGTTCGGTCGGCTGCCTGTTACGACTAAACTGTTTGTCGGATTTTCATGAATCTCGGTACATGAGTTCTTCACAAAAAGTTACGCATCAAGCAAGAGTTTCGTGAAAATCGGCTCAGTGACAGTCACACTTCACTTATAGGAGTAAAGGAATTCATGCCCCTTGCTGCCATATTTCTTGACCCATTTCGGTAGCAGTCGGCACGAAGGATCTCTCCCTAAAGTCGTTCAGTCGTTGTACATTTCGTGAAAATCGGTGATATTCTGCATTTTACTTGAAGGCATAAACCAATTTTGCCCGAAATTCTACATTTTTCGTTGGGTTTGGATGGAATTAAGTACAGTCAGTTTTGCTATTACGCAATTCAGAATCGCTGCAAGCTGTTGCTGCAGACACGTGGCGGCTGTAGGCGCTTTGAGCGACCGGTAGGAAAACGCAAGTTCGAATGACGGACCAAATTATTTACGATCTGTCCCAATTTCTATTACGCGATTTTCCATAATTCCAGGTCTCACAAGAAGGTAAATATAGCGTTATAGCAGAACTGGCTGTGCAAGACATGTCCAGAGGGACTAATAAGCGAAAGTGAGCTTCGTGAAAATCTGCATTGTGAAAGCCAAACTTCACTTACTGAAGCACATTAATTTCTATCCGTACCTTCGACATTCGTTGTCCAATATCGCCTAAATTCGGAATAACAATCTGCATTTGTAAGTTTCGTGAAAACCGGCTCAGGGAGGACTGCGCTTTTCTTATGGTGCGGGTCTACATGAAATTCGGGCGCCTCCCGTGTGACCACTTTGACATTTTGCAAGCAACGCACACCTTGGCAACGTTACGTATGTAACACGTCACAGCTTCTGGTGCTCTCTCTGAATTCCCTACGGAGAACGCTGAATCTGATCAACGCAAAATATATCTGACGAAAAGTCGTACGACGCGAAAGAAGCAACTGGTTCTCTTGAAACCTTGGGCCGGTAATTGGCTACTCGACTTACTGGCTTTCTTTTCCCTGAAGAATGAGACAGCATGTTTCTACGAAACACTGATACTTACCAGAGCGGACGGCGTAACGTCCTCCAATGAAGGCAAGCTTGTAACAGTTCTGGAGAACGCCATTAAACGGGACAGGCACCGGCACTGCGGTAGGCGCTGGAAATAGAGAACAATTAACCCTGTAAGTCCCAGTGGTCACTATATGTACCGCCAGTTTAACATGCAGCAATTCTACGTTCTGCCCACAGTCTATTTATGTGTTTTGTGTGGATCTCAGGACAAAGAGAGATTATTTCCCTATACAGCATTAACTGACTGGTTTGTGTAACACAGATGGAGTGTGTTTACTGCGCGGTACGGACTGGGTGTTTAAATATAATTCAGGTAGCGTCAGTGTTTACGGTAGCCACCGCACCGCACCGCAAGCTGTGTGCGAGCAGTACCACCTGTTGACATGGGCCACACACAGTGACACGCCACTCACATAGCAACGGGCCAAGGCGGAGCAGAGCACTACATAAGAAGCTGACGATTGCTCAACTAGTCAGTCCACAGCCTCTTTTGGAACCCAAAGACCATCTTCCTGACCACAAGAATCGACCACTGAGTCCTTCTTGATCCAGGCGACAGCCCCCTACCACATCTTTCTCTCTCGATGCCCAATAGCAACTACGCAGTTTCCGTCTATAGCAGTTTGGAGTCGCTGGATAAGTAACAAATTCCAGTTTCAACACAACACATCACTGTCGTGGTCTCACAAATCCTGAGAGGCATGAATTCATCCCGACCCAATTTAATACTATGATCCCATCTTTGCCTAGATCTTACAAGTGGTCTTTTTTCTTCCGAATTTCCGGCTAAACGTGTATTTCTCATACAGAAGTAACTGCAGCTCATATTTCGGCGCTCATGTCGTGATATTTTGTGCACAGTGCAAATAAGTTCATCATCATCATCATCATAAACATCAAGGTTTGGACCCTTTGATCCGTTCAGTCTCCAGAGTTACAGCTGTTCGCGCCAACGCTTCTTCGGTCTTCCAATTGTTCTCCTTCCTTGTGGTCTGTAGTTGGCTAATTACTGTCACTTCCTGTTCGTCTCTGCACAGCCACATCAATCCAACCACACACACGTTATTAAAGGTCAATAAAACTCTTCGTCCAGCGTTTCCCAAATTTGTTTGGTCGCGGAGCACTATTAGCTTATTAAATACGTACGGGACACATATGCTTTGTGGTCCCTCATTTATCAAACAAAAGTCAGCGCAACGAGATAAAAATTATTATTCGGACAGCATCTAGTCCGCTACGTTAAATTCAAATTTAATAAAAATCTACGATTTTTGGGTGTCTAGATTTTTAACACGGAATAACTGTTTAACATGTCGCGGAACTTAAGTTGGAAAACGCCGCTACAAACGACTAAGCATGTAGTCGCAGAGTCGCCATCTCGTAGAGAACCTCTCAAGGACCAACGGCAATGTCTGCCCTCTGTGAGCAAGCAGCCAACTACACTACCGTCCAAATGCTTACCCGAACGAGGCCCCCCTCCCCCCCCCCCCCCCCCCCCACCGTACGATCCTTGCTTGCTGCTATAATACAGTGCACAATTACAGCAAAACAGTTTCTTATATCCCCCTACACGCCTTCATGGCGTGGGCAGGAACAGCTTCATTCATATGTAGTCTAATTTTCTGCTTTGTCAAAAAAAAAGTGCGTTTGTGACCCCAGGTAACTTTCAACAGATATTCATGAACATCATGCCAGTGAGTCCACAACGACGGCACACTTTGCTACAGTCGCTATTAATATGGCAGATGCACGCACACTGTTTGGGATACTGAATGATGTATGTATGCAGCAAACCTACACAGGTCTGGACAGGCCCTTTGGGTTCTGAGAGGCTGAGGCTCAGAATATCTAGGCAGTTGGCACACTAAAATGGCAAGGATGTCAGTACTGTGTACCGGCCGCCTTAACCCGTTAGGAGATGCTGCTGGTACTCATTTCTGTTAGAGGCTGACTTGACCCCAGGCTAGGATTGTGTAAATGAAAATCCCAATCGCCGGGACCTTACGGTTTGATCCACAGTGCCTCAACCAACCGTGCAACCGCAGATATACAGAACATTTGTTAGAACTTTTGTAGAATGTACAGTACCAAGATGGTGGCCGTGGAAAAATTGCTTCTAGCTTTTGGTATGACAGCAAAATCTAATAGACCATTGCAGCTACATAGATGTGTAATTGTACTGGTACATTATGCATGGAAAACACTACATCAGCAATTGCAAATATCATGACTATGCAGAACTTTGTGACATGGGAGGACTACAGTTGCTGTTAACTGAATCTGCAATGACTTAATAAGTTCTGCGCAAACATAAAAAGACGATGACAACAACATTTCCATTATACTATATAAGCAACAGAAACACAGTCTTTACAGGTTCTGCTTGATCTCTCTGTTACCTACACTTGCTCACATAAAAAGCAGTCATTCAATGTTTGCTTGAGCAGTTTGCATGAAGTATTGCATATATCCTGGCTGTAGAAGACAAACTGGTAATGTTCATCATGCAGCATGCAGATACTGACAGGTGTCAAGATGTGTTTTGATACTGCACTTGTGATGCAGCAGCAGAACAAAGCAGTTTGATACACGATCTTGAAATATATGTGGCAATTCCTTAAAGTACACCAGTTTTACAGTCAAATGTCTGTATGTAGGCAAAACAGGAAACAGGACAGCAAAACTGTGAAATGTGTCCGGCTGAAGTGCAGATTGTCACATAGTCTGTTGGTTAAGGACTGCATTGTTCTGTGACGTGACTCCGTGCAGTCTGGTTACCGTTGTGCACGTTGCAGATAGGATATGTGGCACTACAAGGGTACACAGTTCAACAGTGGCTGACCAGTCAAACTGCAGTCCTGGGCACGATGCCATGGCTGGTTGGTAGACTCCAAATGTTCAGAGAAACCTGCTGTTTCCATCATCATGGTTCTCTCTTACTTTGAAGAATGTTGGTATGTATTTAACAAACAACATGACATGAAATCCCATAAGACCATAATCTAGATACTAAGTGTGCCAGAACCTCAAATGCAAAATATGCCCTAAGTCAACAAACCTACAACAACCGAACCACTCAGCTACTGAACAGTCACTATACAGTGTATATGACAGTGCCAAAGGTGGTTCAGGCTTAATTGTGCCAGAGCATCTTCGGTCAGCTCCTTTATGTCACTACCTATGAAAACATTCAAGTCCTGTCTCGTACTGCCACTGTCCTCTTACTGCTCATGCCCTGTGGACACCAAGATATTTTTTATCAAAATGCTGAGGCTGTCTTTGGGACCCAACCAGCCAACCATTCACAGCTTCACACTTCCCCTGGTATGGAGCTGACCACTCTCTTCCATTTGATGCTGAGGCTATGAATGACTGGAGCTATACTTTCACTCCCCCTGAATGCCTACATGGGGTGTACAGAGACTGTATATTGTTTAGTTCCTGTGGCCTCAACGTCTGGATAAATCTTCTTTGCTACACCCTGCCTATCCTTAAATTTATTTAAATTATATTTATGTTTGTCTTCTGCTCAGGCTCCCTTCCAACAACACGGCAACCCTGCTGAAGGTTATTTGTCCTACCCTTCCCAATATTACATACAATTTTCTCCTCTAGACGCTTGCCACTCTAGCCTGATGATGAAGTCAGAGGATGCCTCTGCAACAATTGCACCTATGTGGCAAAGAAAACGGGGTTTTACACATGCAGGCGCACACGCACACACATTCATGGCAGTGTATAGGAAGACACAATACTTAGAGAAACAGAGGCTAGTCTTGCATACTGCATTGCAGTCCTTGCTTTACTAGGCACACTTATCTTAGTAAATAATTAAATTTAAATGTACATTTTTTACCATTTCTGGGGGTCTCCATGACACTCGTGTTGTAGCGGCCTTGCGTTGTTAGTTTGTAGCAAGTTTCACCAAGTTCCCAGCATCATTTCATTCCAAGGAAGTGACAAAAGTTAATTTCTCTGAAGAATATCCTAACATTTTAATATCAGAAATAGCAGCTAGAAGTGGTCTTGTCAAACTGGAAAATGAATTCTTCTCAGTCTGAAAACTGGACAGAAAGCACATTACTGATTTTTTTTCTTGAATACAGACCATTAGGGTAAAATGCAGGAAGTTACATCAACTGAATAGTTAAAACTGTAGGAAATAATATAAATTGACAACATATACAACAAAATGCCCTTTACAATAAGAAAGGTGGTTGAATTCAGGAACGAAAGAACTGTAATGACTAACTCTTTTACTGATAGGCTTTCAGATATGAACTGTCAACACTTCATTTTTATTTGTTTGTTTAAAGAAAAGCCATATTTCCTATGCAATAACAACATTCCACCTTCAGTAGATTTCCTTAGCCAATTTCTCATTTCATACACTTTACACTACATGTACTTCCAATGCAGCATACTTCATACATAAGTTACAAGCATGGACACCTTAATGTCAGAAAATCTATGTAACTGACAAACAAAAGTACAAATGATCAAACAAACCTAAACAAACTCCATGGAGCTGCATTGCATGAGAAGCTAACAGCTCCTCAGCTAATCCAGAAATTCCCAACACTTTATGGAACCCAATGTTTCATCACCATGTTCACAACAGCCTACCAGTTGTCCCTGTCCAGAGCCAGACCAATTCAGTCCATGACTTTCCAGCTTATTTCTTCAAGTACCACTTTAATATTATACTCCCATCTACCCAAACTGTTCCAAATAGTCTCTTTCCTTCACCTTTCCCTACCAAAACTCCATATGCGTTTCTCCTCCATCACACCTGCCGCAAGCTGAGTCCAGCCATCTTATAACTTGATCACTCTAATTTTATATTGTGTGGAGTACGAATCACTCAGTTTGTCACTGTGCAATGTTACCCCAGCCTGCTATTCTCCCTTCTTGTAAGGTCCAAATATCTTTCTCAGCAACCTGTTCTTGAACACATGAGGTCTATGTTCTTCTGCTAATGTGAGAAGCTAAGAAAATGCACAAAAATGCACAAGTATCCACAGTGGTGAAGATGGGTTGATTGTAATGCAAAATGTTAACTGCCACGTGTTTGATTGGGTATATTATTTTTTACATTAGAATCTTTTGCTGCTCCTGTATGACTCTAGTTTGAGCACTGACACTTGTTCATCAACTATGGCACAAAATATCCCTTTCTGTGTTTTATTCTTTCAGATTGTAGCCCTCTGGTTTTTAACAGCTGATGACATATATTTGAAGAAAGCTGCTGCCTGCAACTTCACAAATGAAAGATTATGTCCAAGAGCAATTTACATAATTAGGGTCAACCAACCAACCAACCTGAAACTAAGTTGGAGACTTACGCAAAGCACAAATCATCCCCTTTTTATGCTAAACCATTGCTACATATGAAATGCACAACTGTGATGTGCAAATAACGCCTTTCAACATAACAACTTATGGTAAGAGGTCTCGTCATCTTGGCTTAAGGCCACGCGGTGTTCATATCAACCCTTCAATGTTGCTACTTGGGATGGAGGAGTTCTGAGTTTACAGCAAGCTAATTATGCTGATGACTGAATAGTGCCAGAGTCCAGCACTGATCAGGTAAGGACAGTTGCTGCAGGTGGAAGGTACCTGCTATCTGGCAGTCAGTCTGTGAGACAGCAAACTTTGGTGGGATGAACATGTGTGTTGAACCCAGAAAGGATGACATTGTACAGTCCATGATCAGGACTAGCAGGCCATGCCTCTCTGTAACTATACTGTGGCACCTGCTTTACAGCAGAGGAAAATCTCAGAAGAACTAAATGATGTAAGACACTAACTGTTGTCAGCGTGGACACTGCAATAGGCAGTCTAGGCTGGTGTAAGGGGCTCCTGGCACCTTTGATCAAGACAGCTCCTGCTCTGCACAGGTGCCTTTCACATCCCAGCAATGTGGCGTTATTCACATCAAGTGACGTTTACCTGCACTATCATTAATATTCTCTTGTGGTGGTCAGCAATGGAACCTACCAATGCACAGAGATTTACCAGTCTCATGTAACATGGAACAGTGGAGCCATATATGACTGCAAACAATAGAACTAACTGACCTCCAAATACAGCATGCATCATCCACAATGGTGGGGGGGGGAGTTGTTGTGTGAGTATGTTATTTGATGGTGCTGTCACTTTCTGAGATTACACACCATCAGCAATAAATGGATGAATAAGTGAATCAATGTACAGCATGGTGGAATTATACTGACAAAAGAACTGAAGTCTTCAGAGAAAAACCCATCCCAGTGCCACTTTCTCCACTACAGATCCCACACAGACTGGCCAAACGGTGAAGCTGGACTGCAGTGATGAATTGTTTGGCCACAGTACAGCACTGAATGAACTGCTCACACAGCAAAACACCATTACTGAGGGATATGTTACTTCCTCTGATAAGTAAACCCAGTCTCTGACTCTCTTTTCAAAGGGGACTGCAAGCACAGACTAAGCATTTCAAGTGTTACCATTTGGTACCATGCTCTACCAAACCACTGTACTGGCACTCCAAGAACAGGGACAGGCCCTGGGACTTTAGATGTCTCTCTGGCTTCAGCAACGAGCATCACAGTGCTGTTCTCAAGATATTTTTGCCCCAGAATATGCCATGAATTAATAATGCAGAGTGGAAATATAGTTTCACTTATTCTTCAACCTCAGCACTACTTGGCAGTGAGTGGTCGGCTTCATGCCCTGACTACTTAACCCCCAGGGACAAAAAGATGACACTATGCATTGAAAAGAAGCTGAGTGGGCTCCAGAGCCAGTCTGAACACACTGGAAATGAAAAAAAATCTCTTGCCACTGCCAGGAATTGAACACACATTTCTCGGCAGTCTAACTCACAGACCAATCACTGTATCGACGGGGCAATCCCAGCTTCACAGTTCCCTGACAGTCTCTTCAACCTCAGAGGGACCAGTTAATTTCAGTTAATTTGTGAAAGCATACTTGTACAATGCAATGCCTTGCTAAACTGAATTGTTGTTAGCTGGAACTGAGCCAGGGCTTCTGCTTCTCCAGATCCTGAGAAGTCCCCTTGGCACTTACAAGGGAGGTGAATCAATTGGGACTAGCATCACTTTTGTGGGGATGTTGCTTGGACATGAAGGTTCATTGCAAGGGAGGTGGCAATTTTTCTTTGACCAGAGGTATAATTTATACTATATTTTGCAACCCTACATTTTTCCTTCCAAATACAAAATTTACAAATTAGTTACAGTATCATGCAATCACTTCTTCCAGCAACACATTTCATATACTTTTGTTTAGTTTCACATCAGTTTCACTTCATGTCTTAGAAGAGGCACGTGGTGGAGGCACAGTTGGTTGAGGCAGTGTGCTACAAGCCGGATGGTCACAGGTTCGATTCCTGATGGTGTCATTGGAATTTTTCATTGACATAATCCTTCCACCTGCACTATGGCCCCGAGGGTCGACTCAGCCTCTAACAGAAATGAGTACCAGGAATATTTCCTGGGGGGGGGGGGGGGGGAGGGGGGGAATCGATGGCGAAGATCTACAACATCAACCACCTCCTCTGTGCTATCGTTTTCATTAAA
>Ga0123354_10012792_pt1 | contig 12996 bp, 6 predicted proteins | sample TergutLab28metaG_2_FD_97872 | JGI IMG/M metagenome (GOLD analysis project Ga0123354, IMG submission 97872) | Labiotermes labralis P4 segment gut microbial communities from Petit-Saut dam, French Guiana - Lab288 P4 | ecosystem: Host-associated > Arthropoda: Insects > Digestive system > Gut ...
ACCGTGTTTAAAATATTCAGTACCTATATTTGTTGAATAAATATATAAAATGCAACTTTAGAGGTTAGCGGTGCGGTACGACCACTATAGTTGACATCAGGCGTCAAAAGGTTAACATATGTAAGAAAGTAAAACGCATGTAACCCACATACCGAAGTACTTCTAGCGAGAATTACGATTTCCGCTCCCAAGTAGACAAGAACTGCATTCTTCTGGGTCAATACGCAACGAGTAGTAGCAATTATTTACCGACGTTGCGGGACAACCTATCGGTCCCATTCTCAAGGGTCAAGATTTTAAAAAGCCGCTGAACAAGCCAAGCCAACCAAGCCAAAGGGTTAACTGGGGGGGGGGGCGGAGACTTGGGCGAAGCGCAGGTCGAAGTCTTCCTCTCTGGAGGTATGCGACGTTTCATAGACGCCTACGTAAACCGTCGCGCCTGGGGGAGGGGAGTGCGGGGCGTGCACCGAATTTGCGTCGTAAAACCTGGCATTTTACTTACAGCTGAGGAAAAATCACGGAAAACCTCAGTCATGGGTAACCGAAGGTCTCTCGGCTGCTCAGCGCTGAACGCGATTCGTTAAGTTGATTTGTCCATCGGGGGGCAATATACTCGATACGCCTGCTGGCTCTTTTCGCCCTTCGCTTTCGCGTAAGGCGACGGGGTCAACCCTTGGTCAGCGTAAGTATCTGTCGAGTTGCCGTAGTAGAGGGTTCCCCACATCAGCTAACTTTGAGTCAAAGTTCTCAGTCAGGGCTCGGAGGTGGTCGGCAAACAGCGGAACTTCCAGATCCTCGTATTTCTGCCTGTTACATACGTACCAAGGGGCAAAAGTAGCGAGGTGAAGACACTTGGATTTTAACACCTGTAGCCTCCGGACATGGGTGCGGGAAGCGGACCTCCACGCGGGGCACGCATAGTCCATCATTGAGCGGATGAGCTGCTTATATAGCAAGACTCCGTTCCTGACGGAGAGATGTCTTCTTATTCAGGAGGGGACCCACCATACCCATAAACAGCCCTCTTCCTGAACTGATAGTCGTGAGTCGACCAGGTGAGTCATATGACTAGGATAAACGCCAGACAACGAGTTTTGTCGGTCCACTGGATTGGTTCCCCGAATAGTGTTACTGGTCTGGGCTGCATGAAGCGTCGTCCGGCACGCGCGATTTCTCGTTGTGCTCCTACAGATTTTAATGGTCATTCTCCATTCACTCAACCACCGTCGAAGATCGTTGAGGTAAGACTCCAGGTAGCTGACGAGCAGCGTCGGCTTGCAGGACGTGGATATGATGGCTGTGTCGTCGGCGTAGACAGCCAACTTGACGTGATGCGAGGGTGAGGGCATGTAGTTCACATACTGAATGAAGAAGACAATAGAGGTCAATCCACCCTGAGCCACCCCACCCTGCATTCTTCGATGAGATGACGTCGCCGTCTGTAAGGACGCTTCGAACGTCCGATCCCTGAGGTAGGATGAGGTTGTATGGACTATGTAATACGAGAAGGTTACGAGTGTTAGCGTGTAGAAGAGGCCATCGATCCAGACGGTATCGAAGGCTTTGGCCACGTCGAGGAAAACTGCGCCGGTGAGTCTCTTTTCGCCGAAATTCCTTGTTATTCATTCAACGAGGCGGAGCAGCTGCAAGGACGTGCTACGTCTGGAGCTGAATCCAAACTGCTCGTCTCGCATCAGTCCGCGTTCGCTAACTGAATGTAAGATCCTAGCTAATAACATATTTCAGATAGTTTACCAGTCGTGTCCAAGAGGCTATTGGGTCGATAAGCAGACGGCAGTGCCCGGATCCTTCCCCGGTATAAGAAAAGAGATCAATCGAGCGTGCTTCAACACTTGAGGAAAGTGATGGTTGCGTGGGACAGGAGAGAAACCGCTCGCGGGGGAAGATGTTTCAAAAACCTTTTCGGAATACCTTTCGGGCTTGGAGCCTTAGTGACCTAGAAACGCCTGACGGGTTCGTGAACCTCGTCAGGGTTGGTTAAATTGGTTTCGCTGGCAGAGGTCAGGAAGTAGGACCTCTGCGCCACTTCAAACATCTCAATAACTGCCAGGCACAAAATGTCGTTCACTGGTTGAAACTGATTCTTCAGACTGCCGGCAAGGGCTTCGGTTTTCTCAGAGTCCGAGACAGCGATTCCCCCGAGGGGGGGGGGGGGAGATTGAATAGGAACTCTCATCAACCGTTTGGTCATCGTCCACATGGGTTGGTCTTCGGGATCGAGGGATTCGAGTGTCGCGCTCCTCTGGTCTTTTAACCACTCGTTGAACCGGTGGGTCACCGACCTCTACTAGCGGTTGTCCTCGGCTATCAGAGCGGGGTCCCTGGTAATCTGCCACTGCCTCCGCAACCGGTTCATCAGGCTATCTCGTCCTCAATGCCAGCCGGTATCAGAGGCTATTGGTCGTCACCCTGGCGATGATTCGGATTAGACGCTACCAGAGCCTTCAGAACGACGCCGGATAAGTTATAAACGTACGTGTCGATTGTCATCTCCTTGTGCAATTTCGAATCGAATGGAATTGGATCTGCCAATAGAGTTTGAAAATTGGCCCAGTCAGTGGGCCTGAAGTCAGGGCGATTCGGTGGGTGGTGAAAGATGAGCGATACGCAGGGTCAATGAGCACCGGGAGGTGGTCAGAGATTAGTGCAGAACACGAAGTCAAATACGCCGGGAATGAGACGTTCTGGGTTATCAAAATGTCAAGGATGTCGGGAGTGGCGGAGGGGTTGTATTGGTTGGTGGTTGGAGAGTCCGGTCCAGAGATCAGACAGTGGTTCTTGTCGGCAAAATCACGTACGAATTCCCCCGTCTCGTGCTCAGCCGCGAGTTCCAATCCACGTGTTTTGCATTGAGGTCGCCAGCCATCAAGACCGACTTATTCTACATTGTTTATCCTGCTATATATTGGAACAGACTTGTTCAACCCGCTTATGTTCGAACCAGAGTGAACACGCGATGAGGAAGCCATCGTCACCTCCCTCAGGGGGGTCGGGCAAATCTGAAGCGTCGAAATAGCTTTAATAACGGCAAACTCTTCCTGCCTCAGGATGATGCTTAGGCAGCGTTTCTCCAAAAAATCTTCCTGTCACTACTCTGATGTAGCTCAGCTGAAGGCTAAGTGCAGAATCCAACCCAATCAATAGCCTGTCTAACCAGTTAACCTAGGCAGGTAGGTATCAGGATCCTCTCTCCAAGCCGGTCACCACCAGAGACTGTCACTGAGTCTTTGGAGGCTTCTTTTCAACAACAACCTAAAAAAAAATTTAGCCGCGAACCCAAGTACGGGGTTTATGTCGGGAAGAGTGTGGGCTGTCATAAGTAACGGTATTGTGGTGCAAGAAAATAGGGTTCATGTAGGAGGAAGGAGGGAGGGCGAAGTGTAGTGATCAGTATTAGACTTCGTAGTAAGACGGTGTTGGAGTGCAAATTTTCTAACATATACAGGAGAGAAACAAAGGAAATTATCTCTATGTGCAAAGTTCGAGAAGGAAAAAGAAAGATAGGACACATTTAGTTAATAAATAAATAAATAAATAAACAGAAACACTGCAACGGGAGAAGAGTCTTAGCTTAGTGCTACTCCGTGGTAAACAAACAGGTGCAGGGCCGAAAGAGAAAACGAAAGTAAGTGTGTGGAATAGAGAAGATCAAAAACCAAAGGAGGAGGGAGATAAGAAGACTAGAACAGTGAACCAATAAATAAAATGAAATAGCAGTAGCAGGTGTTATACCGAAGTGAAGCGACTCGGTACCAGCAACCTGTTGCTGGTTCCGTTATGTTGATGACATCTCTTGTCGTCTGGCTGCAAGGAACTAAAAAGGTAGAGAGGTTTCTAGACTACCTGAAAAGCCTTCACAGAAACGTAAGTTCACCATGGAGATGGAAAAGGATGGCCAGCTCCCTTTTCTTGACATTGACATCTACAGGAGACAGGACGACTCTCTGAGCCATAAGGTTTATCGAAAACCTACTCACTCAAATCTCTACCTGAACACTGAATCACATTACCACCTTTCCAAAATGCAAGTCGGTTCTTTCAACCTTCTTGCACAAGGCCAGAGCTCTGTATGGTATTGTGTTGGACTGCAGCCTAGGAAGATCTCCAGTTTCCTTCGTCCAGTGAAGGACGAACTGGGGCTGGGCACTACGGAGATTTACAGCATAACCTGTGAGTGTGGTCACGTGTACATTGGACAGACTGACAGAACGATACAGACCAGAATAAAAGAGCACCACCGACACATACGGCTTGGACATCCAGACCAAGAGACGGTGGCAGAACTCAGGGTCAACCATATCAATCTCATTAAATTCGAAGACACTCGGATCCTCTGTGCTGGATCTGCTTACACTTCCATCCCTTCTTCCCCCCTGGGTCGGACACCCTTCGTCACTTTTCCCAGCATCTGCTTTCTTTCCGTTCCTTCTCCATTTCGTGTTCCTACTTTCTGTTTCTTTATCCTCCTTTCCTTTAATTTGTTACCCATTTCTTCTTCCTCCTCGTTTCCCACCGTTTCGAGTTATTTAAGTACGTTACCCTGTCTGCACCTCCTCTATAGCCATCCACCTGTCTTCGTGAGTGGCTTCACTTCGGTTTAGTACCGAGTTACTGCAATTTCATTTTTATTTATTTGTTCACTGCTCCAGTCTTCTTATCTTCTCCCTTCTTTGGTTGTTACTCTCGTCTATTCCACACACATGCGTTCGTTTTCTATCCGGGCCCTGCACTTGGCTGTTTACCACGGAGTAACACTAATCTAAGACTTATCTCCCTCCTTTTGTGTCTTTTCTTTTGTATTTATTTATCAACTAAATAATTTACTGTCTTTAATTTTTCCTTCTCTCACTTTGCTCATACAGATAGTTTTCTTCATTTCTTTCCTGCGCCTGTTAGAAATTTTCCACCTTCAGAAAGTCTTACTGCAAAGTAGCACAAATGACTACATTTCCCCTGTTTTCTGCCGCCTCCATCAACCCTACTGGCTCCCACTACACTACTAAGGCTTTTCACTGCCCACCCTCTTCCCTTATAAGCACAGTCCTGGGGCTCGCGGCAATTTTATTCTTGACCCTTGAGGATGGGACTAAGATGTTGTCCCGCAATGTCGTAAGTAATTGCTACTACTTGCTGCGTAAGGACCCAGATGATCGCAGTTTTCAAAGCACTGCAAATTAAAAAAAACTGTAAATAATCTGATGGTCAAAAATGGCTTATATTAACCAAGTCAGTCTTTCACAGAAAAGAAAGTAATTTTACTTCACTTCTATCATGCCCTATGTAACATTAATAAAAATTACAATAATGTCTAAATAAATAATTTTTTTGTGTTTACCTGTGATTAAAATAATGTTTCACTGCTTGTCTGTAATTAATTTCTCGTAATCAGGATCTATACTTTTTGTAGATGTCTTCAGATTATCTTCCAAATTGACGTCAGTTATAAAACACCGTCATTTGTTTTTGAACTGATATAATATATTTGTTAACTGCAATTGGGTTGACACCCGGTGGCAGCAGTACAGTACACATTTACACACAAACAATTAAGAACTTTGGCTGGAAGCCTTCCTGGGACTTGAGCCCAGAGTGGTCAAACTAAAATTAACGATGAACTAACCACGTAAAAATTATCGCCTAATAGGAAGAGTGCGGGCCGTGCCCCGTTTTTGAGTTTTACCCTGGCATTTGCCTTACAACTGAGGAAAAAGTGCGGAAAAATATCAGTCTGGATAGCCGAATAGTGCCAGTTGGCACGATGAAAACAGAAAATACAGAATAGAACATACATAACACTAAGAATATATAAAAATAACAATAAAAATAAATAATTTACAAAATTAAACTAAAATATACAAAAATACAACCATAAATACAACGATAAAAAATGGAACTAAATTAACATGAAATAATTTGATAAACAAACAAACATATTAGCAGCAAACTTCCTATGATCTATATTACCTCCTACTAATGTTAAATACCCTGTTACTAGCACCTTCACTAGACTTCACCCACCTTCATTTCACTACAATTGTCGACACTTCAATTCTTCTCATTTGGACTTCACCCAGCTACACTTCACTACCATTTCATTTGGCTTAACAACATTTAAATTTCCTACCACTCCATTTCACCTCAAATCACTACACTTCGCCTCACTTCACTTCACTGTACTTGCAGATGATTTTCGCCACACTTCTATTCCTTTAATTTCACCCCGTTTATAATTGCTTTCCTAACTCTCTTTCTAAAAATCTTAGATTTACAAATGAGAGTTCCTAACGCTTCTGCAAGTAGGTGGTTCCAGTTTTTAATGGTCCTATTTACAAAGGAATACTTCCCGATATCCGTTCTTTGCTTCCTGTCCCTAATTTTCCTAACATTATCTACCCTACTCAAATAGTAAGGCCTTCGCAACCTGTCACGTTCAGCTTCCCAAGGCCGTTTTCCACAGTACGCTTTAAAAAGTACGTATAGGCGTGCTATCGTCCTACGCTGAGCCAAATTTCTCATTCAGAATCCTTCATATGATTTGTATATTGAGCAGCTTTCTTTTGTACTCGGTCTAACGCATTTACCTGTCCTTCTCTGCATGGATCTCAGCTTGCAGACCCATAATCAAGAATAGGAAGTACCAATGACGTATAGGCTAAACTTTTTGTACTCCTATTTCCTTTTTTGAGAACGCGCATTACTAAATGAAATGCCTTCCAGGCTTTTTGCGCTGTGTAATTTATTTGGTCCACCGAGTTTAAATCGCTTAGTAAGATTATCCCCAAGTATTTACGACTGCTCGTTTCCGGAATTTGTTAGGCACCAAGAGAGTAACCTGAGCTCTCGCAAAATTGTATTGCCTTACTTTTACCGGGATATATTTTCACCCCATTTTCTACCGCCCATTCACCCAACGTGTCCAGATCCTTCTGCAAATTTCCTACGTCGTTTTTGTTATTCCTATAAATTACACAGTCGTCAGCGAATAGGCTAATACTCGTGTTGATGTTCCTCCAAATATCATTTACCTGCACTAGAAACAGTAGTGGGTGGAAAAAGCCCCCTTGCGGCACACCTGTGGTTACCTTGACTTCCTTGGATTGTTGCCCCCTACATTTACCCTTTGTGTGCGACCTACAAGGAAATCCCTTATTGGTGTATTTTATGGAAACGTTTTTGTTTCAGATGTACCTACTGCCAAATGGGCATCCAACTTTCTAAGCAGAATGTCCTAAGTTTTCGAGCCGCTTTCTGTACGAATCTGGAATATGCTGTGTTCTCTGTGAATGTTTCGACAACGTGGCCAGCTCTGAAATACACTCAGTCTCCATATTTAAGGAGAGTTCTGGAACCGACCAGTAACTATCTTCAGAAAACCTTAGCCCTCATTTCCCGTCATCCTGCCTCTAGCCTGCTCACGATTTCTTCTGAGCTACACCCAGATGAAGTTTAAACTCCCTACTTACTTCCTACAATCAACCAGTCAAAATCTGTAAATTTTGAGCTGCTTATACAAGATTCTGAACATAAAAATTCATAATTTTAAACCTTTTTTTTAATTCTGTATAATATAATTAAGTTTTTCGTTTACAAAACCAACTAAACGCACTTACGATAGACACGCAGTTACTCTTCTTCATTACTCCTACATGTTTCGGCGTATAACTTTCTTTATCATCAGGGATTTCACACACCAAATCGTCAGTATAGCGATTAACTCGTACACAGGCCATAGGACAGTTAACACAACAACGTGATCCATAATGATTTAAAAACAACAATTGGCATTTGTATATATAGTCGAATATTGCAACGACAAGAATATATTTTAACCATATTTCACCATTTTATATTTTCAATTTAAGTATAAATAAAAAGCCAACAAGTCGCATATAGACTGACACTGTTACAGTCTATATATAGACTGACACTGTTACAGTCTATATATAGACTAACACTGTTACAGTTTATATATATATATAGACTGACACTGTTACAGTCCCTATATATAGACTAACACTGTTACAGTCTATATATATATAGACTAACACTATTACAGTCTATATATATAGACTGACACTGTTACATTCTATATATAGACTAACACTGTTACAGTTTATATATATAGACTGACACTGTTACAGTCTCTATATATATACTAACATTGTTACAGTCTATATATATAGACTAACACTATTACAGTCTATATATATATAGACTGACACTGTTACAGTCTACATATATATATAAATATATATATACATATATACATATATATATACATATATATATACTGACACTGTTACAGTATATATATATATAGACTGGCACTGTTACAGTCTATATATATATATATAAATATATATATAGAGAGAGAGAGAGAGACTGACACTGTTACAGTCTATATATATAGACTGACACTGTTACAGTATATATATAGACTAACACTGTTAGAGTCTATATATATATAGACTGACACTGTTAGAGTCTATATATATGGACTAACACTGTTACAGTCTATATAAATAGACTGACACTGTTGCAGTATATATGTAGAGACTGACACTGTTACAGTATATATGTAGAGACTGACACTGTTACAGTCTATATATATAGACTAACACTGTTACAGTCTATATATATAGACTAACACTGTTACAGTCTATATATATAGACTGACACTGTTACAGTATATATGTATAGACTGACACTGTTACAGTCTATATATATAGACTGACACTGTTACAGTCTATATATATAGACTGACACTGTTACAGTCCATATATATAGACTAACGCTGTTACAGTCTATATATATATATATATATATATATATACTGAAACTGTTACAGTCTATATATATATACTGAAACTGTTACAGTCTATATATATAGACTAACACTCCTACAGTCTATATATATAGACTGACACTGTTACAGTCTATATATATATATATACTAACACTCTTACAGTATATATGTATAGACTGACACTGTTACAGTCTACATATATAGACTAACACTGTTACAGTCTATATATATAGACTGACACTCTTACAGTCTATATATATACTGACACTCTTACAGTATATATGTAGAGACTGACACTGTTACAGTCTATATATATAGACTAACACTGTTACAGTCTATATATATAGACTAACACTGTTACAGTCTATCAGACACACCAGTCACCTGGTAAATGAATAAAGCTGTGAAACACTACACATAAAATATAGTACAGCTGTAACCTGTAGTGTCTGGACAATTGCTGAGTTTGTGTGTGAACTGCATAATGATGGCAAAGTTATGTGCCGCAACTTGTACAAGTAATGCAGGACAATGCTCTTTGTACCGCGAGTGCATTATGCTGGTTGTGAAAACGGAAAATACAAATTTTATTTTTGCAAACTGTTGTTGTTTTTGTTTTAATACTTCCAATCGCATATCTTAAAACGAAATTTCATCGACTTCGTGTTTGTGTGTGTGTGTGTGTGCGCGCGCGCGCGCGCGTGCTTGTGCGTGTGCGTATCCTCATTCATGTCATATGAACACGCGACAGATTTGAATAATACTTTTCGCGAAAGAACTGAGAACAGACGCCGGTCAGGTTCGATATGTTCCTATTTCGATTCTTTGCCGGGCTACTGGCTACGGACAGACAGCCCACTACCCGCTCCGTCCCAATCTTTACGTATTCGTCACCAATTGACATTTTCCCACTTCATTCGATAGTGCAGTAGCGGACAGTTCAACATAGCTCAATAACCTATATATTCAATTTACTCTAAACTGTGGCAAGCCTTACTTGCGCTTCCTAACTATAGAACAAAAGGCAACAACTGTTACATCTAGCTGAATTTCCAGACGGAAGACGATTCTGTCAGAAATGTTACGTTATTGGACCAGGCTGTGTGATGTGGGTCACGTTATAGTATTAGTCTTCGGGTTTGTCGATTACCGTGGATAAATATCTATATTAATTTTCCATAAAATTTTCAAGCTCTTGAACTTACTTAGCGAAATTACACAGCCCCCTCGCAAGATTTTTTTCGTTTTCCCCTTTATATCATTTGCAATCGGCATCTTTATTGAATTTCCCCAAAGACTGGCTTCATAAATCACAAGTACCGACAAGCTCTGTGGTGACAGAACCAACCCTCCAAATGATTTCCTGTCATAACTCCCAAAATAATTTGTGACTTTGTAACTTCTACAGTTCTAACGGATAAATTCAAATGCCAATTACAGTAAAACTGCAATCGACATTCTAAACTGAATCGTGACATATAATACAGCTATACTGCCTTACAGCAACGTAAATTCGAAACCGTGAACGCCCCTGGGGCTATAAAAGAGACCTGCTTCATTAGCTCGATCGGCGAGAATCCTCTAATATGGCAGGCCCAAAATTCGGTTAAACGAAAACGTTCTCTCGTACTAACGGCAATACAACTATACCACTATACCGGTCATGCGAGTCTTCAAGTTTCCGATGCGGCGATGTATTGCAGGAATTCACTCTTCCAGGACACTGCTTGGCGTAGGTTGGCTGTTTCCGACGTTTCGGAAACATGTCAGTCCATATTCAAGGATCAGTCTACAAACGAAGAATCCTATCGACGTTTCGGTACAATTTATCCGTCCAATTTTCAAGGGTTGAGGAGTCAAAAAAGAGTGGACTAGTTGACCACAGAATGTGGGACCATTGTGTGGTCTGTAACGTCGCTAGATAATTGTCAGTCCACGCAAAATCCCAGGAGAGCGAAAATCCTAGGCCAGTCATTTTTTAAGAAGGTATTTCAATGCTGTAATTGTGCATTGAAAATTGGACTTTTTTGTTAGTTCAGTAAAGTACTAAAAGTAATTACAACTTATTTTAGAGTGCATTTGACTAAATATTGACTTTCTAAGCATTCTTTATTCTGAAGCTACAAATATGTGAGAAATTGTACCACCAGGTAACCTGCTCTATCAACCGAAAAAATCGAATTCCCGGCCAAAATATGAACCTCCCAAATACATATCTTGATTTTCCACTGTACCAATCTACACGGCCGTATCGAGGAGGGAGGAGAAGGTCCACAAAATCTGCCGCAGTTTCCAGTGCCAAATTAGGCTAACAAGACGAGTATGAAAACTGGACCCGTTTCCTGTTAGAACTGCGGATAACGAGGCCCACCTCTTTGAGTACATCTGCTGTGAAGTTTAGTGGTTACAGATTTAGTGTGAAAATTTTGTGATCATTCAGTTAATTCAAATTTAATCAATGCTTTGTACAAAACGTGTTCATGTTCAATTTGTTTCAAATTAATTTCAGCTTTGTTTATAATAATGCGCATGTTATTACAGCCCTGATGAATTTCACTCGTCTGACCATTCGTCCATCCTCAATCATATAACGCTTTCGTATCATCAGTGTCAACGCAGAACATTCGAAATGACACATATCAGTTTTTGCAATATTTGTATCCTGTACACCAACCACGCTCTTCAATGAACAAATAGAAACACCAGCCAACCCAGTCACAATGATGATACTTTGTAGGGTCAACTCTCCATTTAATGTTAATTTCAGCAGTTCAATAAAACGAATTACGTATTACGTGCGTATATCCCTTTAAAACTTAATGCAGGATTATCAAACTTATAAAGTGGGGGGGGGCACCCGGATAATTAGGAATTTAAGACAGGCCACACAAAATTGTAAGCAGCTAAAATGTAACATTTTTGTGTCCCCAGTTGTACTGCTGCAGACTGAAGTCTTATGGGAAGGACGCTGCGACTTTGAGTATTTCACAACGTTTCTAAGGCTGACACTGTCTTGAATTTCAGGGCCAAGCAGTACAAAAAGAGCAGATGACAGGGCGTTTTATTCTCACCCAAAGACACCGGAAACCAACGGACCGACTTGCATCTTCGGTAAGAGTTCTAATTTAAATTAATCACACAATTAAGCATTCCCTATACTTTTAATAGTACAATAAAACACTTTAATCATTGAAAAAATTACTGCTTTACGTTCTATCTTAAATGACTTGCGACACTTCTTGCCTATCTACCATTCTACACGGTGTCATACCCCAAAAGATCACAAACGTAATTTTTTATGGTAATAAAATTCTAGAGTTTTCTACGAAGAACGGGATATGTAGCGCCAAAAGGGTGAAAATAAATTTGTAACTAATATCGGTGGAAAATTATTTTGGAAAGATGCCACGTGGAAGATGGGATGGGGGTGGTAAGAAGAAATAAGGACAGCTGTCAGGGTGAGATTTATCAATGAGAGATGGATGGAACTTTTTAAAGACTGCAAAAAAATGGCGAACACTGGTGTTGACGGTGTGAAAACTGCAGAATTTTCTGGCGTCACAGGAATAATCCGTCATCCATTATTACTTAAATAAAAAACGATTTATTCAATAGCACAAATCATGAGTGTCCTAACTAAGCAGTTCACTCCATTTCTTCCCTTGTGTATAAATATTCCCTTCCGTACACTCTAATGTACCAATTAGGAAGACTGTCGGTTTTAAAACTAGATTCAAACACACAGAAAGTTTAATGGCCGATGCATAACTCACACAGCCAGTACTTTCGCCGCGTGTACGATACACTGCATCATCTGAAAGCCAGTCAGTTTTAACCTGCTGTCTGTAACAGACATGTAAATCACTGTGTGAGATAATTTGTTTTGTTTATGAGTGCGCATATCAGTTTAGTGCAGAGGAGTTTCAATGTGGCCCAAAAAAATGTATACACTTTTTACTCATCAATATCTTTGGAATAAATTTAAATTAAATTTCTATTTCAGGGTGAGAGTGTAATATAATGTTTTCTCAACAGATGGCACAGGTGCTGATGTCCTTAATCATTAAGACAGTGATCCAACATGGCTGGAGCAAGACTGTCGTTTGAAGAACGGAAGGCAGTGCTGAAGTGGTGCTGTTGAGTTTCCACCACGGTCCCCGGATCTAACA
>Ga0123354_10012793_pt1 | contig 12995 bp, 13 predicted proteins | sample TergutLab28metaG_2_FD_97872 | JGI IMG/M metagenome (GOLD analysis project Ga0123354, IMG submission 97872) | Labiotermes labralis P4 segment gut microbial communities from Petit-Saut dam, French Guiana - Lab288 P4 | ecosystem: Host-associated > Arthropoda: Insects > Digestive system > Gut ...
AGTCTAGGTGAAATATTGTAAACTGTCTGAAGTACCTAACATCCTACTCTCATCCACTAGTGACACATCATCAAATTGGCCATTTTCTGTACAACAGAGACACATTTGTGCAGTCACAACCTAACAAACATTTTTGGCGCTTGTACTGTATTGTAAATCATGGTGACTTGCCTTGCTATAATATAAAGGGTAAATTCAAATTCACTTTTGGGTTTCTAGACATACCAGATTGTACTGGGTTACACACTTCAAGAACCTGCATATTTCAGGACCACAGTATCTCAATGTATTTAATGACTACAAATATACCAGTACAAAGCAGATCATCCCAATTGTGGGTTTGTGTGTTGTGGTTTCACCTATTATTACCAGAATTATTGTGGCAACCCTCATGATAGGTAGTGCAGATCCCTTGCTTATTTATGGTCATACTTGAATGAGTGTGTGGGGTATTATGCCCTTGTGTTTGAATTATGTCTGGAAAGGATGATATATATATATATACATATATATATATGTGTGTGTGTGTGTGTGTATGTGCGCGTGTGCACACACACGCGCTATTGAAGAGTTTAAGGATGACAAGAAAACTAAAGTGATATCTCTGTTTTAGAAATTGGAGGTTATGAATAAGTTGGATGGGAGAATGAGCATTACTGCATTTAGATGCCATTATGGCATGAAGGAATCAACAGTTTGGTCAGCAGTTAGTACTCTTGTGGTGAGGGCAATGCCAGTAAGGCTCTTTCAAAACTGCACCTGAAGTCTAAGCATCTAGAATGCATGTTCCATGTCCTTGATGCCCAAGGCTTCTGCAGGATCTTGATCTTGCCCATCTGAATCTCTGAGTTGAGTGTCTGTCCAACACCACCATCTTACCCTGCAGCTTCTCAACAAGGGAATAATTGTAACTTGCGAGGCATACCACATTTGCCACACCATCCTCAGTATTTTGGATGCAAGTTGAAAGGAGGCCCCTTTCAGTGTCAGTGAATGCAGGACATTATGCACCATAGCTGCCTGCATAGTAAATATAAGGGATGAACTAAAGTCCACGGCTCTGAGTGGCTGCAGGAAGAAGCTTTGACCTGGAATAGTTAATGACTTACAGGGACTCACCAACCAGCAGGCCAAAGTAAGGTTGATATTGAGAAAGTTCTTGACACTCACGCTGCAGAGATAATTGAGAGGAGGAAGTTGATAAGAGATGACAGAACTCATTGAACCAGTTCAGAACCATTTGGGAATCCTTGTGCTAAGGAAGCCTAGGTTGCTTCCTCTTCTTCTCTGACAAAAACTTAGTCCAAGACAGTGTCTCTCACCTGTTGGGGAAGGCAAATCTACTGCTGCTGCACCCTGGCTTTACTTGGAGTTGCAGGTGCTGGTGTTGGTAAGTCTGTAGTCCTGGCTACTGTGTCAACGTTTGTGTATACGAGGGGTTGCTGGTAAGTCCTTAGCCCGACCTTCTTCCCGATGTAGGACGGAATCGATAGTGTCATTGGAAAGAGGGGTCTGTTCGTGTGCCGGATTGCAAGTCTTTTCTTGTTACAGAGCCTGAAAGGAAGCATGTCAGGCGACGCGCGCGATTTCAACAACATGGAAACGCGAGCTGTCATCAAGTTTTTTTCTCCCTGCAAGGCAAGACGCCGAAGTAAGTTAACGCCATTCTGACAGAAACATTAGGGGAACACGCACCATCGTATGCCACTGTCAAAAACTGGGTGGCCCAGTTTAAACGTGGTGATTTTTCCACCTGTGTTGCGCCTCGTCCTGGACGACCCAAAACAGTGACCACCCCGGAGATTATTGATCAAATTCACGACCTAATCTTGGAAGACCGCCGGTTTTCGGCTAAATCAATAGCTGAGCAACTGGGCATCTCACGTGAGCGGGTTGGGTCTATCATTCATGAAGATTTGTACATGCAGAAGCTCTCCGCGAAGTGGGTCCCGAAATGACTGAACGCGGATCAAAAACGTCAACGGTGAAAGTCGTCTGAGCAAATTTTGGAATTTTTTCGGCGCGATCCAAATGATTTCCTGTCGCGATTGGTGACGACACCTGGTTATACCACTATGACCCGGAGACAAAGCAACAATCAGTGGAGTGGCGGCATAGCGGCTCACCCCACCCCAAAAAATTCCGAGTGCAAAAATCCGTTGGAAAAGTTCTCGCCTCGACTCGATTTTTTGGGATCAAGACGGCATCCTCCTCATTGATTATCTTCCAAAGGGTCAACGCGGAGTATTACTTATCTATGCTGGTGCAATTGAAGGACATTTTGTAGGAAAAACGCCGCGGGAATGTCACCAAGGTGGTTTTGATCTTGCACGACAATGCCCCGGCTCAACGGGCACTTGCAACCCAGAAGAAACTGGCCTATCTGAGCTTCCATTGCCTCGATCACCCACCCTATTTTCCAGATCTGGCCCTGTCGGACTACCACCTGTTCCCCGGACTGAAAAAACAATTGAAAGGTCGCCATTTTTCATCCTACGCGGAGGTCATTGCTGCCGTGGAGACCTGGTTAGACGGACAACTTTCTGGATTTTTTTTTTGAGTGGCTTGTAAAAGTTAGAGCAACGGGCTAAGAACTGTACTGAGCTTCATGGGGAGTATCCCGAGTTTGGTCGCTGTAGCTTGTTCCTTCCTGGTCGGGCTAAGGACTCATCAGCAGCCCCTTGTAGTAACAACTGCAGATTTTTTTACTCGTGTAGAGTGTATTACTCTTTGAGAAGGAATTTTTATCATGAAGAATGAGATAGTAAGAGAGAGTTCATACTACAGTATCTTTTCTTGGTATAGATTATAAACCTTTTTTTCACTGTTAATTCATGTTTGTGATAAAATCGTCAAATTTAAAGAATTAAATAAAGCCTGCAATCACAGTGAGCAAATGTACATAGATTTTTGATCACCAACATTCACTGTACTGGTCAGATGTTACAGATAGATGCTCTTTGCATCACTTCAGGCTGCTAACACCAAACTGCTAGTTGAGCTGACAAACCAAAAGCCTGTACACATTACAAATAATTTATACTCAAATTATAGCACATGTTGGAAGGGCTTTTCATTGTTCCATACATGCATTCCTGGCCCTTAATAACAACTTTACACTCCATTTGTATTTTGATTTGTTTCTTTTTTCAGCAATAATTATTCTGTCTCTGTCCCTATATGATTAATTTTCTCTTTTGCAATCTAATCTCCTGAAATATATTCCAGTAACTACTATATTTCTTACACAGCCATTTTTCATGTGTGTATCATATGTGAATACTCATTCCATGCATGGCATTTTGACACAAGGAGTAACGTGATAAAGAGAATGTTTCAGCACAGTAGAATTGTGGTCTGCCAGCATGCAACATGGAAACTTACGAATCTATGGCTCTCCAACTGTTTACATTAATGATATGAAGAAAAATTGTAATGTGTACAAGTTCTTGGTTTGCTCTTCCACTACTGATGCACATCTAAGGTACCCAAATTAACGTCAACATTTGTCTCATCTGTCTGAGTGACCCAACTCTGGGAATTTCTGTGTATGTATAAGGTGTTAAAATAAATAATGTAGTTTTAAATTGTTATATATATACTTTCAGTGTGCCAGTGCAGAATATGTCAAACAGCTTAAAAAATATGCGTATTTTCTGTAAGTGAAAATGTTTTCAGTGTAGGAATATTCATTTTCTGATAACATTCTGCTTAAAAAGGAAGAAAGCCTGAACTGTTGCAGGTACCAACAACTGCTTCAGTTTCTGCATGTGACTGAGTGTAGGAGGGATGTTGCTCTAATACCCTCACAAACAATAATCACAAGTACTCTGATTGACAGAGAATGGAGTTCATGACCAGCTACGTGGAAATTGCTGTGGAAAGTGATTCAGTATGACACTTGAAAAGTTTTCAGGTAAGAAAAGAAAAAATTTTCATAAATTTCACATTTCTTTGACAGTTGTTGCAACGTTGTGTTGTAAGTATTTATGTGTATACAGGATATGAATTAAAAGCTTTATCTTTATTTTCATAAACTCTGTATTTTAAAACCCAGTTGGAAACAATAAATTTAAGAATAAATTTTCTGGGCATAAGTGTTTGATAGGATTGTAGCAAAAGTGCTTTTCCATATGAGTGAAGAAACGTACCGTTCTCTATGGCCTGCAGTTTCAGAGAAACCGACTTTCCACGGTGGTCCTAAATATCCCCCTCCATCTTGGTATGGTGTTGAGGGAAGGCAGGTACGGTTCTGTCCAGAGACATCTACCAAGCTCATAGGACGATGGGTTCTAAACAAAAATATGTGAAAGTAACAAATTTCCAAATAATTTACCGTAATGAATATTACCTATATTTTTATTGTTATAAATTATTTATGTGTTAGGACAAACTGCTTACTTGTAGATTCGCAAAGAAAACAGGCGCAAGAAGTATTAAGCCTTTTAACGTGTACCAAACATGCAATAATCTCTCTGCCTTTAATTAAGATGGTGGTGGTAGTAGTGGTGTTTATATTAGTGACCAGTGGTGATGATGGTGGTGGTGGTGATAATGGTGGGTGTGCATTTTGAATGAGGCCTTTGTAGCCTATTTAAAGTTATTCTGGCAGTTGCATAGAGAAACTGATGAAACCATGAAAAGTCTCAGCCAAGATAATCACTAGACTGGCTAGTAACAGAACAGCGTACCTGTCTAATCAAAATGTAAGGCTTTACTGCTACACCAACAGCTGGGTATCTCAATATTACAGTCTTTAAAATGTATGTCACATTATCCAGCTTGTGATGTGAAAATAATAATAGTAGTATTAAACTGTGTATATTCTGTGTACTATAACTTTTGTGAGTATTAAAATATATATACAAGGATAAATTCTGAAAAAAATTAAAACTTCTGTTTTATTTGTAATCACACCTGTACAGTTGAAACTGTCGTGGATCCACATACAGTTTAGAATTACAAGAGAGGTCCAGAAACTGGAGCTGCTGAGGAACTAATGTTGCCAAGTTCACTCTGTCCAGGCAATTATGTGCTAGGTCCAATACCTGTAATCATTCATATCTTCATTATTACATATTATTTTCTTGTACACTGCAACTTAACATTTAATATGTCTGTACCTCACTTATAGTAGGTAGATCTCTTAGCAACTTATTACATTAAGTGACATATGTTTCCCTTAAACATACATGCTATAAACTTGGTGTTGTTTCAGGGAAATATTTGGACTCAAATTTACTGTAAGAATGAAATTAAACACAAAAATGCGTAAGTACAAATTAGTGAAGTCGAAAAAAGGCAATGGTAGCCTATTATTTAACAACACAAATTATGTGTTGTATAGAAGTTTATTGGAAGAACTGTTTGACTGCTGAAAGCTTTGTTCTCAAAGAATGCTACAGAAGTGGGTGTGTTTTCTTTATATGAAGGAATCTTTTGGGTGCTCTTTTAGGTCTTTGACAGAAAATACCGCTGATGTGTCCAGAATGAACAAAAGTTCGGATGTTACATTAACATAAAAAGTTATTTTCATTTCAGGTTCATTTATTCCCTGGCTTTTTTAATATGTGTTGGTACCCTGAAAATCCAAATATAAAAATGCAGTATACAAAACTATATGCCATTTTACTAGTTGTATTATAAACAAGTGAAATTTTGTGTCCCTCTAAGGGAAGAACGGAGACTAAGTGTGTGTACCTTGAGAGACTTCATTTTACCAAAGCATGGAATTGTTTGCAGGTGGTTAGAGTGTACACGTAGAACACGCAGGTGTTTTAGGCATGTAATATTGTCTGGTAAATTCTGCAGTTTATTTCCAGAGAGCACTAGTTCCTCCAGTTCGGTCCAAATAGCAACACAACTGTAACAGACAAACAAGGCGGAAAAATGAGTACTGAAAATTTTAGTACAGATATTGGCAATCCAATCCTCATGAACACTTTTTATGTACTTGTATCCTCTAACTGATAATGGTTGAACGAATGACTGAAACATGTGTGTGATTTCATGCTTCCACTCTGAAGTAGATAAGAACTGCACTCTTCTGGGTTATTATACAACAAACATTGATAATTTCTTACCAACGATTTAGAAGTACCTATTGGTCTGATCTTGGTCCTAGGGTCAAGATCAGATCGATAGGTAGTCCCAAAACATCAGTAAAAAATTACCAATACTCATTGTATAATAACCCCTAAGAGCGCAGTTCTCACTGACCAAAACATGTAGAAGATAATAATAAATAAAAATATGATGTTTGGGTGTTGTGTTTGTATGGAATTGAATTGAATTGAATTGCCAATGATTGACTAAGACAATGGATGGATCTCTGGAATACTAAATAAATGAAATGGGATGGGATGATGTTGTCCAGATTCATACAAATATGACTAACTGCCTAAATAATTAACAGAATGGGTTATTTAACCAGTCAAAACTAACTGATTTATGGATGGACCAACAGTCTGGCTAAGTACCACGTTCTCTAGATTGTAAGATGCCCAAGATTTTGAAGTCAAATAAAAAAAGCTCAATTTGCAAATAATTACTCAACAAAATGGCAGGGCAGTATATGGTTTCTGCTAGTCACAGAATCCCCTAAAATTCTCATCACTACAGTCCTGTTCAATATTACAGATACATTGTCTGAAGTTTCACTTTCATCAAACAGTTTATCAGCCTCAGGATCATCAAGGGAATTACTGATCCCAAACTGTTTGGAAGACTTCAAAAATTGTCTCACATTTCTCAGTCCTGACCTGTTCAAAATGGGTGATGCCATGTGCAGCTACCCATCACTTTACATCAAAGACAGCCTTTTTTTTTTTAGACATTGAAACTGTTAATTGCATGGTCTATTATCCAGTTATCCAATTCTTCACCCCTTCTTATAGATAAGGTCATTTTGCAATATGCTTACAAAAAGAGTGTTTAGTCTTCTGTACCTTCTTTAACTTCTCCTTTTCTCCATTCATGCACTATTTTCTCAGTTAGAGATATACCAAAATACCTTTGTGTGTCCCATTCCTGTGCTTGTTGCAGATTTGTTCACACTTAATTTGAAACCTTCAGTGTACAAATCCTCATCCGTTTATTAAAAATTCCGAAAAGAAATTTAGTTTCAGTAAGCTGATTGCCATGTATGCTACTAAGCATCTAGTGCAAGAAACCATGCAGCTTTTTTCTGTCTCTCAAAGGAAGAGTCATGTGGTAACCACCATTACCCATCCAGTGAGCATGGCAATCTTGGTCGTGTAGAAGGTTGGGGTTGCTGCGATTTTGGACCATGAGAAGCAGGAGTACTTTATACAGATTTTCATAAAAAAAAGTGTATCTTGTGGTCTGGAAAATGTGGTAATTTTAAGATGCAGAGTTCCTTGAAGAGTTTACAGTTACTCAGGTTTTAAAGAAGTTCCTTACTTTCATTTAGTTACATTAATTAACTAAACATGCCTATGTTGATGTAAACACACCAAATAAATATTTTGTGCTGATAGCATTTGTCAAATCCTGGTTCTTTGCTAAACACAAAAAATGTGTTTAAGGCCACATTTAAGAGAAATTAAACATTAAATATAGAAAAGCAAAGCAATACATGCATAGCAATGGGATGCTTGAAGCCATAAATTTTGTTTCAAATGTCACAATAGCTCAACCCATAGCAAATGTGGCTATCTTGGTGTGAAGGTAGGCCTTTTTTGTGCACACAGGTTAAAAACTGTAAATACATGAAATCAGATGCCATGCCTGAGAAAACACAATATACACTGAGAACAACTGTATTTGAAATATGCACTTAAGAAGAGATTTCTTTAGATTAAAAAATGTGTTTACAATTTATACTGTTAAAATCAGTCAAGGACATGTTTATGCTTATGCTCATAATACTAGTTTGCTTGGGGGAGTAGGACATAAATATCAAAGAGTACAACACAAAAATTCTTCTATAGGTGAGAGTAAAGAAACTAGTGTATAAATAATTATCTTCTAAATACATAATGTTAAAATGATTGCAAGTGCTCAGAAAAATGTTTGGACCTAATTATAATGAAATAAATAAGCACATTAGAGTATTACATAATGAGGGACTCATGACTTAAGCACAGAAAATGTAGTATTGTGAGGGTAATTAAATTTAGGAGACTATGATTGGCTGACTCTATTGAATGGTTGGGACAGACAACTTTCCATACAGAACTTTGGTGGTGAAATCTCTTGGCTAATGTCCATAAACAAGATGGAACAATAAAATGGACTGATTTTAGGAAGATAAGTTTTAAGGATTCAAAGTGAGTGAAATAGCTCAAAACTGTCAGAGAAATGGTCAAAATTTGTGCTATGCTACCAAGGTGTTAATTTATTGTTCAGAATGGCTACCATGTCACTTCACTTTGCTCACTTTTGTGTAATCATCACTGCTGTGTTATTCATCTCGTACCCTTATCTTCAGAGCTGAATAATAAAATTGATATACCATACACTCCACGCTGTTTCAATTAAAAAATACAGTGCATTGTTATATAATACAGCTAATTTAACATGGTTATTATTTTATTTTAAAACAATGCTGAGATAATTGAAGTAAAATCTGTACTAGTGGAAGGCAATTTTGAGTTATGCAAACTATATGCTCACACAGTGACATTCAGTGCAGTACATTTGTATAGATACAGCACGCAAATTAATAGTTTTATATAAAATTTTTTGTTAATAATATGAAAAGAGGGGCCTTCTGTAGAAAAGTAATTTGCAAGTTCTACACTTTACTATGCCACAAAAAACTTCTAGAACACATATGTGAATTAAAACAGTATATAACAAATCAAGTGGGCTCTGATTGTGACAGGAATTCAAAAAATGAAAGTCAGACATGCTGTGTATACATGACAATTTCTAACTAAGGACCTGTCAAATATGACAGAGTACTAAGCATTTGATCACTGTATTCAGTAGCAATAGCCAGACTGTGGACATGGAATGGGTAAAGCTAGGTGCCTGAAGGTAGTGTGGAAATAGAGAAAGGAAATTTAGGCTATTACAAGTGGTAGGAAGACTGATCCATAAAGACAACAGGACTATCTTTGGATAAACTCTCACATAACAACAATGAAACAGAAGCCAGGTGATGTTAATTTGACTGTGTGTAGGTCATAACATGCCATCATTCTTTCTATTCACATGGTTGAATAAAAACAATTCATGACACACAAAATAGAGCACGGTTATGTTAAGTGCAATGTGGCAACCAGGTTTTCTTTGGATTGCAGTGTTCTCTCTCTCTCTCTCTCTCTCTCTCTCTCTCTCTCTATATATATATATATATATATATATATATATTACCTCTCAGGTAATGTTGTGATGGAATTATATGCAACATGCAGTGTGTGGAGATTGGTAAACCTGCCAAGGACATCTAATGAGTTGTCAGCAAGGCAGTTAGCAGTGATATATAGTTTCTCTAACTGGTGATCCTGATGACATCCATTTGGCAGTGCACACAGACAGTTATTTGACAGGTTCAGCACACGCATCCTGCAAAACCAACCTTATATTACGACACATCCATTTCAGAATACTTATGATGCAATGGACTCTTGCTAGCCAGTGTTACCAAATTGAAGCAGGTAATTGTAGATTTATAGTATACAATGTTCCACCCTTTTGGAGACGATAAGTGAAATAATTTTTTTAAATAAAAAGTGTAACTTTCATATTCTATTCTTATTATGCCTTTTACAAAGTCTCTTGGCACTCATCATATTATACACAGTTCTTTGTTACCTATAATTTGCATATTTTTGACGTTTAAATGAACCTCAGTGCTTTAGCATTTTGCAGAAATTCCACTCGCTTCCTATAACTCTCAAGTTGTAAGCAGTGTAATGTGGATTTTCTGAAGGGGGTTACTAATAGTTCTCTCTTTCCAAATACTATGCATACAATTAATATGTCAACTAATAAGTGCACCTAATAACATGCAATTCATGACATGCATCACACTCCAACATGTTTTAGCTCTGGGGTGCCATCCTCAAGGAGTCTTCTAGAACAAAGCAATACAAGTCCAACCTGCTAAACTAGGTACTGCTTATCACACTCACTAGAATGACTAAAATTTTAAAAATTCTAAAATATGTAAAATTAATAAGCATCAAATTATGTTCTTGTGATATTCAAACTATGTGGTAGTGAGTTGCTTCAAGTACATAATCGCAGGCATTTGTATTCTGTACAGAGTACGAATACACACATCTCTGTTGATCTGTGTTATCTGAAGAAATCTCATCCAGATGGAGCATGTGAAGTGCATAGTTTTGGGCTGTGTAGTATACTAAAAATGTCATGAATTGTATTTTATTAAGTGCATGTTTTGGTTCATATATTAATTGTAAGAATACACACGGTTTGAGTAATATAAAATATTGTGTGTATACTTCATTCAAATGGGGTATATTGACATGAATTTTGATGTCCCCAGTATACCATATGTAAATGCGTGTGAGTGATTTTTCATTTCAGTATTGTGACTAGAATCTAAATTCTGAAACAATGCTGACTTCTCCAGATTAGGTCCACTTCTAGTCAGAAGGGTGTAATTAGTTCCAACAAAGGACCACAGGAAAACTTGTTGCCCCATTCTTACCATATGTTATTGGGAACAAGGAGAAATAACTAGAAATAGTATAATTAAAAGCTAACTGGCAGCACTAATCCTCAAAAGTATGGAATGATAGAGTAACATCTTGCAATGTTATGACATAAGAAGCCACAGTTTCACAGGAAAATCTCGTGGGCTTATGCTTGCAGAAACCATGGACATTTTATACCATCCTGCTTTTGAGGAAACAGTGTCTGTAGATCAGCGTCATGTGATGTTTTATGCCCAGCAAACATGACACTTTGATGGTGCAGTAAATGGCCCAGATAATGAAATTGAAGATGCATATTAACATTGAAATTGATTATACATCAACAAAAACTTTTGGAAATAAGAGTAATTATGACACAGTCCCCTCAATGTCTGTTAAAGTAGCAAAGAGTAAATCCTGTAAGAAAATTGTCAAATTAGTTATCAAAGTGACTGAACAAAATCCCACACAACCAACAGTGAAATTTCAACAAAAGGAAACCAGGCACGAATAAAAATGCCAAGTTGAGTAAAAGGCTGTATTTGTTGTCACCCAGATAGTTATGTCTGAAAATAAATAATGACAATGATTTATTTTCAAGGCAATGATTTGGCTAATGAAAACAAACATGATTGTGGTTTCAAAATCACACCACTCATTGACGTGATGCATGGTGCTTTTAGACTACTGTAATTTGTGTGAAATATCTCTTATAGATGAAAAGATGGTCAAATGCTGTGTTCATAACAACCTGAGACAGTTCACTCATGGGTAACCACACATGTCTGGTTGTAAACTATGGGTTTTTTATGGCACAAATTGGGACTGCTTCAGCCACAGTCTGTAATGGGGTCAGATTCGAACTAACTGTGCAGGGGATGGTATGCTTCTAGGTTTGAAAGTTGTTCTAAATATGTTTGATTGTGTTGGTGATTAAATGGTCATTGTGTCTTTTTTGATAGTTTTTCCACCTACCAGGACATTTTGGTGCAGATGGCATAAGAGAGAATTGTATTTGAAACTGCCCTCTGATTAATGTAATAAAAGAAAGCAAAAGGAAGAAAGAAGTGCATTTGACCAACAGTATTATCATAATGGAGAGGTGCTGTCCATTTGGTGGAATGACAATGGCACCAATTTTTAAGCAATCAATCCTCGTGCGACAGTCAGTCGATGGAATGGAGACCTAAACAAAAAGGTAGGCATATAACAACCCAGAGAGACATATCTGCCACGTGGGAGATGTTGATCATCATGACTGGTTGGGAGGGAAATATGCTGTTGTGTCAAGTGTAAAAAGTGTTACTAGGCACTGTTTACATGTATGATAGATATGGCCCCAGTAGCTTAATGGCTCATCTACAGTCAAGTACATGGAACAGGGTCAAGCATGTTGTGCCTGTGCCCTGTTGAAAGCAGGCTGGTTGACTTTTGTCATTGTGTGATAGTCACATCAGAGTAAAACCTGATGTTAGTTTTGATGGTACCGGCCATATTTTGCCAAAATGAATAGAGCACAAAGATGTGTTCACGATGGGTGCCAAGGAAAACCATGATCTCTTTGCATTAAATATAGTATGACCCTGTGCATTCAGTGCTTTGCTCCATATCACAATAAGTGAAATTTTGTGTTATCAATGTGTCAAATAAAAGTGTATTATACATTATGTTCTTTGTCTTATGGACCGTACTTAATATAGGGAGTAATTCTGTGACAAGAATACAGGAGCCCAGCATCTGTTCTGGAGGATGGCCAATTTCTCAGAAACTAGATGTCAAAAAAATTAAATGTGTTCAGATTTGGTTATTTGTAGCCCTTCTTATATTATATATAAACAACATAAATCTGCATCAAAAAATAATTTGGGCTTTAATGGGTTAATGTGTTGTGTTAATCAGGAATTTTATTTTTAGTAGGAGGAAGCGCTCATAAGGGGTAGATGAAAGTCTGGTAGCTACAGACCACTGGTTTTTCCAGACAGCTGGCAACCCTACCAATTCTGAAATTCATGTTTTGCTGCTAGACTGAGAGATGTGTGTTATTGCATCAACCACGACATGGTGTGTGGGAACTCTGCAGCAGTCACAGGGATGCAAGAGCCTGATTTCTACCACAATATAATTTTCAAACTTTGCCAGGATGTGTTCAGAGATTATTTTGAAAATTACTGACACTAAAATGAAATAAATGAGCTATATTTAATAGTGTAATAATATCTCATTTAATTTGCATGGCCTAGGAAACTGCTTATGGAACAACCTTCATATGTGTCCAGCAAACTGCTTATGGAACAACCTTCATATGTGTCCAGCAAACTGCTTATGGAACAACCTTCATATGTGTCCAGCAAACTGCTTATGGAA
>Ga0123354_10012794_pt1 | contig 12995 bp, 6 predicted proteins | sample TergutLab28metaG_2_FD_97872 | JGI IMG/M metagenome (GOLD analysis project Ga0123354, IMG submission 97872) | Labiotermes labralis P4 segment gut microbial communities from Petit-Saut dam, French Guiana - Lab288 P4 | ecosystem: Host-associated > Arthropoda: Insects > Digestive system > Gut ...
TATATTATATTATATTATATTATATTATATTATATTATATTATATTATATTATATTATATTATATTATATTATATTATATTATATTATATTATATTATATTATATTATATTATATTATATGAGAGACAAATGGCGAGCCGTTGTAAAAGGGTAATGAATCCTTGTGTTTTACAAATTGCAGGGTATATACAGACTGGCTGAAGTACTGCCAGATACTTCCATCAGATTTTGCTTTCAACTTTTCTTGTCTTGATTTCGCCAAACCCCCAACTTGTACAACAGACATACCCGACAACGTGCAGACCATTCGTGCTGCTATAACGTTTCTCTTTATTAAATGACAAATTGACTAGACACGTCAGCACAACAAATATTTATTGGAAAACATAGGCTCCATATTCCGACCTGTTAACAGGTCATCATCAGGCCTCCGTCGGAATAAGTCTCAGGTGCTGTCCGATGGAGGCCTGATAATGACCTGTTAACGTGTTGAAACATGTAGTCTATATTCTCCAATAAATATTTGTTGTGCTGACGTGTCTAGTCAATTTGTTATTTAGCCCGTTAGAGCAATTCGTGATGCCCTCCTTGAAGGTTTCTCCTTACTCCGCACGGAGTGAATTCGCGTCAAAACAGACTTGCAACAGGACGTAGAAATTTTGAAGCCACATGATATACGTGAAATAGCTATCTTGAGCAAAGTTTAACTTACACACAAAGTTCTGAATGCATGATTTCGATACGTAAATCGACTATAGAATCCGAATTCTGTCTCCTGAGCTCCTATAGACTGGGGAACCAAGTAGTCTATTATTCACCACGCTAACTGTATCTCTGTATGTAGCTAACTTCAGTTCATTTCTCTTCCCCTAACCATGTACATAGAGAAGTGTTTGTCCAACCGTGAGTAATTCTGTGTAGGGGAAGACCTTCAACAACTCCCCCCCTTATTTGATATTACACCCTCTGTTATCATCGTCATCAAGAAGATTTCGTTGCTGCTGACGTCTACTGCATTACGCACTGATCGCGGTTGTCTGCAATATCACCTCCACATTGACATAAAATTATATATGAAATTTATTCTTTCGTAATGATGGATTATGCGATCAGTGTCCCTTCCCACATAATGTGCAAGTTCACCTGTATAATGTACGGAAATATTTTATCAAATTTTTGGCTGTAAGTAATGATTTTTTCCCCATTACCCCGCGGACACCTGCATAATACAGGGTTATTCAAAATGATTGTCGGGGTTTTAACAACTTGTCATACACAATGCACTTGAGATAGCAGTATATGTTTTTTTTTATTTAATAGAACAACACTCCAAGTTTTTGTTACATACCTTACAGGTGCTCTATATATGCACCCTTTGTGATTCTACACGATAAAAGAGTGGGTTCCGCATGTCAGCGGTGATGGTTTCAATGGTGGTTCTGATTCGTACCTTCAGTTCCGGGATACTTGCGGGAAGAGAAGGAACATAAACCTGATCCTTGACATAACCCCACAGAAAGAAATCGCATGGGGTTGCATCTGGAGAACGAGGTGGCAAGATGTTAAAACCCCGACAATAATTTCGAATAACCCTGTGTATGGAAACTAAATTATTATTTATATACTTACACAGTCAAACATAACAATGTATTTTTTGCCTAATTGGCTACTAGTTTCTGCCATTAGGGCAATCATCAGGCCAATAATGTACAAAATTAAAAAAAAAACTATTATTTATTTGCCTGACTGTAGCTAAAGTGCGTGTCGCTGAGAGCGTTGATTTATAAGTTAGGTTCTAATTGAACATTTAGAGTGAATTAGTTTCTTGATATGTTTGAACGAATTTTTTACGTCCTGACCAGTCGACTGTCTGCCTTACGCTGTGGAGCAGAGTGGTGCTTGTGAGAGTGATAGTGGACTAGTTATCCAATAAACATCAGCCCTTTTAAGCAAATCAAAGTTACATTATTTAGTGCAACATACCTCAACGGCGCCAGCTTCGGGGCCGAACAATCTAAATTACGTCCATAATTTCATACATCTTTTCTTTAAGATTATATTTTAGTGTATTTTCCCATCTACACTTCTGTCTTCCCCCTGAATTTCCACATAATTTAGAGGGTATATCTCGTCTTCCCATGCGTGCTACATTTCTCGTCCATCGGCTCTGCCATGGATCAGACATTTATACCTCGGCTTTTCATCGCGAACGCCCGTCATGAATTTCACGCCGATCATTGTATGGAATTATGGTAGACAAAACTGGACTGAGCCAAGTTTTTCTCCGAACACTTCAGTTTTCCCTTGTCAATATAATTCCACCGATGCTTCGCACTGACTCGTCCACTTCTAACCGACGCTTATTTCTTTGGATTTGAGAGCGTCGCTAAAAAAATGCACTCGGAAGAAAGTGACGTCCATTAATTTCCACTTATTTGACCACACTTACAATATAATACTGGAACACACATGTCATCAAAGTCATGTTGGATACCCCTGCTATAAATGACCAACTTCCATCAGTTAAGTCATAAAAACTGCTTTAATGCCGTACATTCACATCCACATAAAATGTGTGTTTATGATTACACGCTAAGAAAGACAATAGAAAACATTTAGAGGAACGTTTGTGCATCTTCTTTTTATTGTACTCCTGAACCTGTCCATATACGAGGTTTTTATAATACATTTAAAGGGAAATTAGATGCGCATGTTAATGCTGTCCTTTACATGCATCATGTCTGGAATAGGCGTAGTCACTGTATAAACACAAGATGCTGGAGACGTGTTTCCTGAATGAAAATGTCGCCACTATTTCCCCACTCTTCCCCTTCTCTTTGTTTGTCTGTAGCTTTGCAGCTTCCGGAGATATCTCCAGGCTGACAACCACTGAGTGACAGATGAATGTTGTCCCCTCCCGTCAACTGATCCATCTCTATATGACTCATAGAGTCCAATTTAAGGTGACAGGCTATCTACCAACATAGAGTAGTATTTAGGATGTTGCGCTATCACTGCCCGTTCTAAATTAAAAAGATAAAATGCCGGAAAACGTGTTGAAGGTAAAAGGATTTGTTAATCTACATTAGAAGAAGAGACTTTGAAATTCTTATATATTATTATGTCTTTTACATATTCATTAATAAGTTAGGAACTGTGTATTTATATGTTCTGTCATTGTTAATGGACTTGCGATGCACACGCAGTAGTTTTGATAAGACATTTGAAACTGTCTGGTCTGTCCGCCCGCAGATAGAAATTTGGAGATATTTTATTTCCGTAATATTTTACTATGTGTATGTCCGTAAAAAAATGTAAAGTGCACCCTTGTACAGTCACTGAGGCTCTGTACAGGCCGTACGGCCCATAGGGGGAGTAGAGGTATAGCTCTACTCTTTCTTGACCATGGCACTAGGAGGGGGTGAGGGGTCAGCGTCACGCCCCGGCCGCTCTTTACCCCCAGGAAAGACCCGGTACCCATTGTACAGGAGGCTGGGTGGGCCCCAGGGCCGGTCTGGACAGGTGCGGGAAATCTCGCTCACACCGGGATTAGATCCCCGGACCGTCCAGCCCGTAGCCAGTCGCTATACCGACAACGCTATCCGGCCCAAGTATGTCCATGGTACAGACATTATTTAGAAATTTTCTTGAGCTGAAATGCAGGTCTTTTTGTGTGGCTACCTTTCTCGCGAAATGTGTACAAGCTATCTGTTTATCCGTCCAGAATATATATCTTGTGCGAGTAAGATAACTCCACAGCGATTCAAGACCACTTTACGAATTTCACATTCCTGAATCCTTGCAATACTTAACCAGTCTTGAAACTGCACAGGGATATATAAAGCGAATTGACTTCCTTCAACTGCCTGAGCATTCAGTTTTATTGCTACTTGGACTACAACTATTACTACTACCACTACTAGAACTTCTATTGCTATTACTATTACTGCTGTTGCTACTACTACTGCTACTGCTACTACTGCTACTGTTACTACTACTACTACTACTATCACCACCACTATTACTACTACTAATATTACTACTACTACTAATAATAATTATAATATTACTACTACTATTACTACTAATAATAATACTAGTACTAATACGACTACTCTCACCACCACCACCACCACCACTACTACTACTACTACTACCACCTCCATTGCTAGTACTAATACTACTACTAATATTACTACTACTAATAATATTACTACTACTATTACTACTAATAATACTACGACTAATATTACTACTACTACTATTACGATTACTATTACTACTAAAATCACTAACACTACTAATACTACTAATATAACTACTACTAATACTACTAACACTACTACTACTACTACTACTATTACTAATACTACTGATGTTATGTTAATAATAACCCTTATATGTATATCGGTACACAGGCGACACAATAAATTTTCTGGGCACCGCCTGCCAAATTTCAAACAATATTTTACCCTTGTTGGCTCATATAGTTTTGTAATGTTTCCATGAAAGTAACGAAACTAGTATACCTGCATGAAGCTTCTGCTCTCACACATGACTATGTTTCACACCCACACATCTCGACGTGTTTCGTGTACTGCAATTTTCGATATTATTCTCACATTTGTAGCTCTTATGGACGTTGTAAATCTTAAAAACGCGATTGTCTGCAGCAACTATTGCCTTGATTTATGCACTAAAGTTTTACCCAAACGGAGATTTCTTATCGCTGATATTCAAATTGGTAACATTCCTGTGTTTTTGTGACATTCGTAATGGGAATGTAGAGTTTGTCTTTCTAGAGCGTGCATTCGTCAGGTGGATCTGCAGAAGCATCATGTGTCGGCCCGACTTGATAATAGGAGTATCCGACTCCTCCCCCTGAATCCCTGCTCGCAAAAGAAGTCTCAGAGTATGACTGCTGTGCAGCCCAAGGCGGTACAGGGCAGTTAGTACTTGAGCGAGACAGTAGCTCTGCCGACGACGTAACGGACGGAGTTACGGGGTGACAGTACTTACACATGTTTTGATCAAATTGTGGCAATTTGAACCTGCGAGCATGTCTATTATTTGTAGTTCAGACAGGATACTTTTGTGCCGACGTCCTGTGCATTATTGGTACGGGAACGAAGTTTTACTGAAGTAAAGCTAATGTCTGAAGGGTTTTTGAGCGTCACATTGCTGGGTACCCCACTGCCGGTAATGAACTTCACGTTCACCGAGTACTTTGTTGATTTTCTCTGTCTTAGAATGTGTATTGTATTTATATGATTAGCCGGTCCCAGTGGCCGCGCGGTCTAAGGCGTAGGTCTACGGCCGCTCGACTACTGAGATTGTGGGTTCGAATCCCACTGGGGGCATGGATGTTTATCTGTTTTGAGTGTTGTGTGTTGTCAGGTAGAGGTCTCTGCGACGAGCCGATCATTCGTCCAGAGGAGTCCTACCGACTGTGATGCGTCGTGTGTGATTTATAAACCTCGTTGATGAGGAGACCATGGCCCGGGTTGGGCCGCAGCTCCACAAAAAATATTGTATGATTATTGGGTACTTTAATTAAAATGTCATTCTTAAAGGGAGGGATAAAATGTGTAAAAGCGTTCTGTGGCGTGAGGAAAGATCCGAATCGAAAGTGTTAAATGCAAACAGAATATTGAAAAGTTGAAACATTGTGCATTGTATTGTGGATTTGTTACATTTTCTATTATTGTATGACACGCTATCAATTATTGGAGTTTTCGTGTTGTGTACAGACAATTTCTGTACTTTTTCAGTTGTCTGAAGTTCAGCTTATGTCTGCAAGTTTCGGAGGCTGACCATCGTTAGTTCTTCAGATGAAATTAAAGTAGCAAGGAAAGTTATCTCATTATTTGCCATTTGGTGAAGCTAGGTTGTAGCTGCGTACTGTCAACTATTTTTATTTGACCTGTAGGCGGAGACAAAAACAACATCTACACTTAATCACTTCAATTTATCAACCAACGAATGCACATATAATTTCACATAAAACGCTTTTAAAACTTTTTAAAAGTGTTTTATGTGAAATTATATGTGCATTGTTTGGTTGATAAATTGAAGTGATTCTATAAAAAATCCACGGTGCTACAATAAGATTTATAGTCAACACTTAACTGGCATAATTAATTAATACATAACCAACAAATGCGCAATATAATTTATGATAATAATAATCCCATACATGTATTTTATGAAGTGCATTTTTGGTCGATGTATAAATTGTGTTTTATTAAGTACATTTTTTGTTGATATATAAATTATGTTTTATTGAATTATTTCTTTGTTTTATGTATTAATTACAATGATATGCACAGTATGAGTAACGTAAAGAACTGAACTGACGTGCGTATCACAGTGTTGACGGCTTCTATATTCGAAGGTAGCTGCACTAACTGGGACTGGTAAAGTAAAGGAAGAAGGACCTAGAGCAAACCTACAGAAGATGATAAAATTCGTGTATTTCTTTTACTTTCGGTTGCTAAGATTTTGTGGCATTGATGTGGGATTAATAAACATGAAATTTTGATCGAATAATGTTGAATGAGCAGTCATAAAACCTCCGAGAGAAACCTACCCCAGTGCCATTTCCTGAACTACAGGTCCTACAAGGTTAGACCTGGAATCTAACCCGGCCTACGTCGTGACAGATCGGCGAATAATCTCCTGAACCACGACAAAAACCTGCATTCAGTGAAAATCCTGATAACATCACAGAATGTAGATATTAGATATCAAGTGAATGGAATTTTCTGACGACGGTGCTCGTAGGCGATATATGGTGAGAGCCATAACAATCCTGTCGGTGCCATAAACATGGCGGACTTTTCACCATCGAAGAATCTGTCCCATGGAGTCACTACTAATAAGATTCGTATACACTTGATTCTTCTGGCTGAAGATAGGATACTTTTTACCACATTCGTGCAACCTTCATTACAGTCGGCTTTTTTGAAAGGCAAGGAATATATTTGCCACCTCAAGGCTTGTGATATTAAAGACTTTTCTATTTTTCATAGGCTAAAATATTTAACCCTGAACCCCGAATGATTCTATGAAAATATTATAAAAATATTAGCGGGGTAAGTTTAGTGAAATAACATAAGTCACACATTTCTTAAGCAGAAGATAATATTCATTCCGATAGTACAATAATTTCTCTTTTTTATGGAATCTGAAGACTAATTGCCTTATTGGTTGGAGCCTGCCCTGAGCTAGAAGATTCCATGTATATCTACACGTCAAAATCAATTACAATCTATAAGCGTAGAGAAGAAAACCAACTAGATGCTACTGAATGGTTTATTGCACTTATAAACTGCTTGACATGTTTCGGGCACTTATGTGCCCATGGTCAGGAGCTCGAAACCTGCGAGACTATGCGTCCAGGATGAGGGAAGCTGCTGGAGCGGCTTCCCTCATCCCGGTCGCATAGCCTGCTGCCCTGCACCTGACCGCCGACCACCAGTAACCAAGGCATTACACACCATATGCGGTAATAACGAAAGTATAGTCTCGAGCTCCTGATGATTGGCACATAAGTGACCGAAACATGTACAGATTATGAGTGCAATAAACCATTCCGTAGCATCTAGTTGGTTTTCTTCTCTACTCTTATACAATGGTGCACGGACAAACATACATAAATATCGTATATTCTCGAATCTAATCCGCATCTTTTTACAGTTTCAAAGAGCGTGATACGCAACGAAGCACAGAATGCACATCCGTAGCAGGGCACTCTTCGCAACATAACATTACATAACACGGCATGCTGCCACAATACCAAACCGGTACAGCGAAATTAATGTGACTTTTTATAGTGTGACTTTAGCAAGGACGATATGGCTCCCTGATGATGGTCCTAGGACCGAAACATGTAGGAGCGTTTTAATGTTTTAATGTGTAAATTTAATAAATTTTATATATGTGCAGTAGTTGGTAAAATAATTGAGTAACTCAACAACATGCGCGGTGTAACAATGGAAAAAAAAAGATTGTGTTTCTCGTTGTAAGTAAAATTACGAAAAAAAATCTGACCGAATTTTTATGATTCTCGTTATAAATTGCCATCTATACCTGTTCCTATATCTATCTTAATATATTTGTATGTATCGATCTATCTGAATATATCTGTATCTTTATAGCTATGTATAGTGCTCTTTACAGCCGCTGACAGCTGAAGAACAACTAAACATGATCTCAAAAGATCAAAAAAACCTAATGTTTCAAGTATGTTTTATGTTTCAATAACGACGTCCACCGGAAACAACTAAATATGAATATGTGTAATTTCATACTTTTTGTACGCTTTCTTCTGGGTAATTCCCCGGCGTCTGAATTTTATATGCCGACGTTTCGGAACACTCTTTTCCATCTTCATAGGCGGGTAGGTATGAAGTATGACTGGATTTGAGAAAAGATGGATTATTTATATGGGAAAAGGTTTGGCTCAGGCTATTTTCGAACCAAACCTTTTCCCGTATAAATATTCCAACTTTTCTCAAATCCATTCATTCTTCATACCTACCTGCCTATGAAGATGGAAAATAGTGTTCCGAAACGTCGGCATATAAAATTCAGACACCGGGGAATTACCCAGAAGAAAGCATACAACATTCAGAACACGGCGAAAGTTTGAAATCAAGAATTCGTTCAGCTTCCATGTTGTGATGTGCTGTATGAAAATTTATCGTCTGATTGGCATTTACCGATGTTTTATTTGGAAGTAAGGTTCTTACCCTTCCCACTTCCAGCGTCAATTGTACTCATAAGAGAATCTTTTCTACCTTGACAAGTAGGAAAACAGATAAAGACAATGAAATTGTTGTTGTTGTTGTTGTTCACACCATGACAGCATGTGGAAAAGTACAGCTACAGCTCCACAGATTCTTACCATCGCCACTGCCTAGAGGTGATTGGTCAGCTTCACACCTTGGCTTCTTTACTCTAAGAGACTAATCCTCCATTACCGCTTGAATGGGGTCCGCGGTGGCACAGTGGTTAAGGTGCTGTGCTACAAATCGGAAGGTCGCAGGTTCGAATTACCTGTGTGTAATCGCAGAGGTAGTAACGCAAGTAGTTGCACGCACCTGACCCTAAGATGTCCATGGGAATATAAGGAGCCAGCCAACACGAACTAATAGGTACAATAAACGCTCCTGAATGGTGTCACTGGAATGAAGGAATATCCTTCCACAACCGATTAGACCCATGCTACGGCTGTAACGCATAATGCAGTCTCCCCCTGCGTGCTGCTCCGACCCGAGAAGACACCCTTCAATTGTAGACGTATATTGGTAAAGTACACTATGTACATATTGTGTACGGATACTGGAGTAAATGCACTTTAATAATAAAAAAATTCCAGATGGTGCCATTGGAATTGTTCATTGACATAATCCTTCCGATCGCACTATGGCCCTGGGGTCGACTCAGCCTCTTAACAGAAATGAGTACCAGGAGCATTTCCTGGGGGGTAAAGGCAGCCGGTGTGTAAGGCTGACAACCTTACCACCTTCATGTGTCGATTGTCATGAAACCTGGGAACGGGAATGCTACTGCTTTACCCCTTGAGTACACAAGGGTTAAAACAATCCAGTGACAGTTTTCTTCTTTAAATGGGCTAATGGAAATCGCACCCAATCCCTCCGTGCTACAGCCAGCTGTCCAATGTAAGTGACTTTCATTGTTCAGTTTCGTAGACTGTCCGCAGCCTTACTTAATTGCTAACACCCGGCCGACTTTTCGTGATGGCGGCACTTGTACATGCAGGTGACTCTTGTCCCAGCGCTAATCTTGTGAAGCTGACAGGCAGGCTGACTGCAAGATGAGAGACAACTGCATCCTGAAATAATAGACAAGTTATCAGCACTTGATCAACATCTGTCATCTGTTCTTCCCTCCAGCTGTAAGTACTCGCTGGCATGAAGTGGAATTTGTTAACATGGGGGTTGTCAAGCCACGGCCGTCCTTGTGCTCCATTGAAAGATCCTCCACCGTTGATAATACTTGGATGGAAACACAGTGGTTGGGACACTCATTTGTGGCGCTTCAGGGAAAAAAAGAGACACTGGGCATATTGTTAAGCTACTAGATTGAGCGCGATCACATTAAGTTTCAGTGCGAGCGGTGTGTTGTATAATATACAAGGTACCTATGTACATCGCAGTTGCAGCTGCTAGCAAACTTCTAATTTTACAGCGATTACTAAATATCACTAATGCAGTGAGAGGAAAAAAAAATAGAAAGTTTATGTGTTGTCACTTCCTTTCGCTTTTGGTGCGTTCGCAAAATTGCGAAAAATGACAGGTAGCTTCGTCATGTCTAACCGTCCGCAGGAACAACTCGGATGTCGCTGGACGGATTTTTACGAAATTTGATATTTGAGGTTTTTTTTCGAAAATCTGTCGAGAATGTTCAAGTTTCACTGAAATTTGATAAGAATAACGGGTATTTTACATGAAGACTAATTAACGCTTTTCATGTTTCGCACTCTTCTTTATAGAATGAGAAACATTTCAGAGAAAAGTTGTAGAGAAAATCAAAACACACATTTTATGTCTAATAACTTTCCCTCCCGCCTCCCCGAAATCGTTTATAATATAATAATAATAATAATAATATTTATTAACTGCAATTGGGTTGTTACCCGGTGGCAGTGGTTATTTTACATGTATACAAAACATGAAATCGGTTACTACTGAATTAAAGTCGAGAGGGCTACATGAGAAGCAAGTAGTGGCAACTTGGAATGCTGGGAACCATCTCAGCATTTGCTTATAGACACAGGGAAACCGATAAAACCCTGTGTCTGGATGGCCGGTCGCAGGACCTTCCGAATACTGACTTCTAGCCAGCAGTCCGGCATCTAAAGTAAAACAGCAATACACACACAGTGCAACAAATACACATAAGATAGCTACAACAATACATACGGCCAACCAACAACAATTATACACAAGACAACTTAAAACTAGCAACAATACACACGAGACAAATTAGAATTTTACAACATGTACAGAAGGTAAAAACACCCAAGCAAGAGAGTACTGCGTACAGTTTCTTGTAATTGTCTTTTTTTTTTTTGAGATAATGTGGAAAAACTCGGTAGAGTCGGACAGGCCACAGATGACAATATAACACGGCGCATGCTCATTGTATGCTGGATAACTAAGGTTACAAATGCACACTCAGAATATGTAATACTTCTCGTTTTTCCACTGCAACAGTAGTTGCACAAACGCTCCTCAGTGTTACGTTATACGTACTTTGGCTGAGTTACAAAATCCGAACTGCCTAACTAAGGACAATTTACTGTTTTCATTGTATAGTGGGACGGATTTTGTTGATCAATTAGTGAGATTACAAAGAGTGGATGCATTGCCGTTTTTTTGCGAGCGTGGACTCGCATCGAACAGTCGGACCCGTCTACCGTAAAGTCGGACTGACATGTAAAAAGTAACATCTGTAATAGTATAAACAACCAACTAGATTCAACACTAACAATTTATTAGTAATTTCAATCAGCTGAACATGTTTCGGACGATAATTTCGCCCATCCTCAGGAGCACTAGACTGCGTGACAAGGTCACCAGCAGGCAACTTCTTCGGTGCATTATACCACAAGCTGTAAACGCAGTCTAGTGCTCCTGAGGATGGGCGAAATTATCGCCCGAAACATGTTGAGCTGATTGAAATTACTAATAAATTGTTATTGTTGCATCTAGTCTGTTGTTTATACTATTGTATCAGAGATGCACCGTCACACAAACACCAAATGTGTAACATCTGCACTGCTTATAAAGTTCGAAGCATTTCTACTGTTTCAATTATATATATATATATATATATATATATCAGAAAATCCTACCCCAGTACTAACTAATATTTACTTTGGTTTGTAATATGAATTATCGCCAAACTGCAAGTGCCGTCGGTATGGTGACTACGTTACAGGTTGTAAGAACCGGGTTCAAATCCCAGTAAAGGCCAGAGATTTTTCTTTCTCCAAATCGTCCAGATCGGTTCTGGGACTCATACAGCTTACTGTTGAATGGGTACAGCAGTTGTGTCCCGGGGGTATAGCGACCAGCGCATGAATCTGAACAGTATACACAATGTAGAGCTGAAGTTAAGAATAGGTGTAGCTACACCTTTACCCCCTTATATGCATTCATGACATGGACTGGGAGAAATTATGCCCAACATCTTGCTAATAATATTGAAACCATTAGATTTAATTTTATGTTACTCACTTTATGCGTTTTCATAATTCTATATTTTAACCAAAACATGCACTAATTATAATACAAATAAAACAAATATAATATAACAGACGTAGTATTAGATGTCAATTCCTACATGTTTCGACACCAAGATGCCATCTTCAGGAGTTAAATAACAATTAAGGATCCTATACTATCTACCCTGACACGAAGTATGTCCTACGCTTCAACTGGACGAGATCTATGCGGATCTTATATTTCCACATGTGTTTGTATACACAACACAGAAAATGTAAACACCTGCGAACTTGTACCAGAAGAGACGCACTGCTGTATGGTGTTTTTAACACAGCAATATGGGTTTGGGCTGTTAAATTGTGCAATCGAAAATTTTAATATTTTGAGACTTCTAGTTTTAGTGATGAAACTGAGGGCGACCGGCACCTGAGGTACGTGTTGGACTTCGATCCTTTGTTGTTATTAAGTCCCTGAAGATGGTACAATAATGGCGAAACACGTAGGAGTTGGTACGTAATACGAAGTGCGTTTTGTGGTATATGTTTTAGTGTACTTTATTTAGTGCGTTTTGTTCGTTAAAATATAGAACATTAGATGTAAGCCATATTGATGATCTGTACTCCTCACCCAATATTGTGCGGGTGATAAAATCAAGAAGAATGAGATGGGCTGGGCATGTGGCGCGTATGGGTGAGGAGAGGGGGGTGTATAGGGTCTTGGTGGGGAAACCGGAGGGAA
>Ga0123354_10012796_pt1 | contig 12994 bp, 9 predicted proteins | sample TergutLab28metaG_2_FD_97872 | JGI IMG/M metagenome (GOLD analysis project Ga0123354, IMG submission 97872) | Labiotermes labralis P4 segment gut microbial communities from Petit-Saut dam, French Guiana - Lab288 P4 | ecosystem: Host-associated > Arthropoda: Insects > Digestive system > Gut ...
CGCTAGAACACTATCCCCCTCCGCCGGGGTGAAAACCCCAAAACCCAAAAACCCAAAAAAAATCTGTTTTCCCCCCCCCCCCCCCCCAGCAGTCACAAATTTTCAGTGCTCAAAAAATCGTATTGTGGGTCTTCTATTGCTTCTTTTATTCGAATGGCTGTCGTGTAAATAAAATCTCATCATGTTTGAACATGCGAGCTTATCAGTCGTAACATTTTGTTCGGGACTATACGTCATGCCATTGGTAACTGTAATCTGTCGTTATCTCGTAAGTCGGTTGGTGCTACGAAAAGCTTTCTTGCTGTTTTGATTCCAACCCACAGCCATTGTTTTATTGCGGTGGCCGTTTCGCTGTTCTTCCTTCAGTGAATCTCGGAAACAGGCAGTTATAATGATGATGAGTGTAAAGTGCAGGTTAAAATAATTTATTAATGGATGCCTTTTCGTGCATCTTTGCTGTGCGTTTGTTCACCCGCTGCTTTGCAGAAATGTACTGTCCATTGTCGTGTTGTGGATATGGTACATACGACTATGGTGATTGCCCTCGGGGTGGATGACCGGAGTTCAGTTCCCGGCAGTGCGTAGGATAGCAAATTTTTTGGTCGCCGCCACTCACGCGTGCGTCTTCGTGACATTTTTCTCGTTAAGCGCAAGGACGATTTTACGTTTTTTTACTTTTGCTACAGTGCTGTGATGGTGAAAAGCGGGCTGCTGTTCTTTGAACAGTATTTCAACATGAAGCGTACACTGGGTACGGGCGGGGCATTAAGGAATGTACTACAATCATAATCATGGCGAGCATCCGCATTAAATCGAATTATCGTTCACGGCGTTTCCGTTATCCCCCCCGCAAATTGTTGGTTCTCTCGGGGTAGGAAATGAGGTTCGCCGTTGCTAGAACATTTTCTTGAACGGCGGAAACGTGTTGGACCCTTCGTTCTTTACTGACGATATAACTTGTTTTGAGATGCATGTGGCCTGGTGTCCCCATCACTACCAGCTACTGCATTTGCTGCCAGACACGCCTTTCCTCGACTTCGCGTATGCAGACAAAAGAAACGAATACGATATTTTAGAATCAAGTTCAGTGGTGTAGGTCATGGTTCTGTGACGCCTGTCTTCTTCCGCGCTTGTCGTGGGTGTGAAGGAAAGATGCAGCAAGGTGTGATTTCGTAGACGTGGCTTTGGACTGTTTCTGATCACAGTGTACTGTTACAAGGAAATGTGACGGGACAAAAAGATATTGGTGTTGATTCTGCTTCGTTCAGAAGCAAGTCTTCTGTGATCCAAGTGGTAGCGTTTGAGGGGTTTCTGAGCCTCTTACGTTTGTTGCATCATTATTTAAATCACTTTGTTGTGTTTCCATTTCCTGTAATAAGTTTGTTACTGAATTTATTGAACCATGCATATCAGATGAACCGTTATTTTATTCTTAAGTAAGCGAGAAGTATGATTAATATGTATAGTGAGCCTACTGGAATGATGTTTTAAGCAAATGATTGGCCATACTCTGGAATGAAGAGGAAAATTGTTTGCTCACTTTTCTTTTTACTTTTTTTTATTTGCTGCAAATTCAAGACACTCATTTCACTTACTGGTTTTTTTTCCTCCCTTGATTTCAAACTTTCGCCATGTTCTGAATGTTGTATGCTTTCTTCTGGGTAATTCCCTGGCATCTGAAATTTATAAGCCAGCGTTCTTTGTACCTACCTGCCTATGAAGATGAAACAGACAGAGTGTTCCAAAACACTGGCATATAAAATTCAGACGCCGGGGAATTAACCCGAAGAAAGCCTACAACTTACTGAGTTTTCTTTACATATCCGTTCCTCATCCCCTACGGCCTCACTGCAGGCTGTAATAATTTGTCTACACGTCTTCCTCTCCCTCTCCTGTTCATTCTTATTAGGGAATGGTTGTTGTCTGTCCTACTCTTATATTGTAGCACTGTGATGAAGTCAGAATTTTCATACATGTAAGAAATATAAAATTTTTATCAATTTAAGGATATTTGACGTTGGTGGGATACCAGGACAGGCTCTTTAAACCAACAAAACTTGGATGAATGGGATCCGTATGTGTGGTGAAGCTGGTAGAAGATGCAAGTGAGATAGATTGGGTTCCATGATTAAAACAGTAATTCACAAAGTGATGCCTGTCCAGATACTTTTACATGTAGAAGAAGCAGCGTAACGTTAATACACAATGTGTTTGGTGCTGTTTTGTTGTGTAATTGTAGCAGAATGTGAGCACCACGAGACCTGCCAAATGATGATAATGTAATCCTTTTCCTTGCACTTAGGACATTTCCTACAAATACAACTGCTAAATTTACTCTTGTAGTCTTGTAAATAAAACTTGATGCACAGTTTATTCTATGTATGTTTACCAATCTCTACATGTTTCAGGCAACTATGGGCCCATCATCAGGAGAAACAACTGTGTTTATGCGACACTTGGTATGCATTCCACCCTGCATACCAGACAGTCATCCACACAGAATAACAAGTACCACGTGTCACAAAAACACCATTGTTTCTCCCATGGTCGCCCGAAACACATAGAGATTGATAAATATACTAAGAATAAATTGTGCACGAAGTTGGTTTTGTTTACAAGATTGTACAGAGGGGCACAGTCAACAAAACATAAAATTTTAGCTAAACTTACTATTGGTGGCACAACACCTCTTGGGTACACGAGCATGATGAGGATAAATTGCAGTCTATGTACTGCAGCATCCCAACACACCATGTTTATACCAGTCATGTCTCCTGGAAAAAGGATCAGTAATGATTTTGTGTGTGTGTGTGTGTGTGTGGTAATTTTCTTCACATGTGAGAAAATTAGGATGTTGTGTTTGGTTGCAGTGGGATTGAACATAAAAATGAGGTGTACTCGTGCAGTCAGCTGACAGCTGGTGAGCAACTGGTGGAGCCTGACTTGAAACCCGTTGCCCTGCCTTCTGTAGTGTCAAGGCCTCAAGTGGTTACTACAAAGCTATTTGTCCCAGCACCTGTGCCCACACCTTCACCAACTTCCACTTCCTCTCCTACCCCTTCTGTTCCCATTTCTGTAAACTCTGTCCCTGTCACAAAATTTCCATCGTTCTCCTCCAGTACAAGACCTCAGACTGTCACAAGGAAAACATTCGTGCCTACTCAGTCTACTGTCCCCCCAACACACTCTCCCACAGCAGCCTGTAGTCCTACTAGGGCAGTGCAATTATCACATTCTTCTCCACCTCCTCCTATGCCACTTCCACCAGCATTCTCACGCCCACAAGCTGCTACTTCAAAGATATTTGCACCCAGAACAGAGGAAATGAACAAAGGCTTCCTCATGTTTTCAGAAGAGGAGCCGGGTGTAACAGGTATGTTTCTTCATGTTTAAGAAAGTGAATACTGTAGTCTCATTACTGTACCTTATTATCTAAATACTATGTTTGTTAATCATGAATGATGCTTGTTAATTGCTTGCAGTGCTGAAGGATGAACCAGATGATTTGTCACACCTCCAACCAGATGCTGGAGATGCGGATGTTCCCCTTCCAACAAACTATCTTCTATCAGATATGTTTGATGAAATTTTGGCCGATTCTTACGGCCCACTTTTCAATGAAGACCTGAATGCACTGAGTGACTCTCAGTCCAGTCATTCAAGTTCTAAAAAGGATGAGGGCAGCAGCAGTAATGACCCTTTCTTTTCTTACCGTGATGAGACCTCCTCTTCTGGTGGATCTCCCAGCTCTCGTCTTCATTCACCAGCCCTGTCAAAGGTACCAGTTTACACTTCTGCAAAGTGTACAACATATTTTAAATAAAGTAGGTAGGAAGGAATATCAGCTTGCTGAGTGCATGAAGTTAAATATCCTCTCTGTATGCAGTTGTCTAGGTTCTTCTCCTGTCTTGTGAGAAGGAAGCAGAGAAGTCATTTGTGTGTCTTTCTGTTTCTTCCAGAGTCCTGGTGACTGTAGTTTGCCTTCATTATGTAGTCCAGGTGACCCTGGAGTTGACAACAACATGGCTCCTTTCTTGTCTCTGCACCTAGACAGTACTAGTATGTCAGATGCAGATGAAGATCTGAGTATGCGTGCACCATACATACCAATGGGGGTGGGAGATGACTTTCCTTTACTCATGTCCACAGATCTTATGTGGGGAGCTGTTCCAGACAAGCCATCTTTCAGTAAAACCAACATTTCAAATAAAAACAGAACTTGGTGAGTTCAGATTGCTGACAGATGTTAACTTCTTCTGTTTGTGGAACACTGTAAAACAACAAGCTGTTGTATTGTGTATATTTTTGAGGCCATGCCAGTGATTATGTTCATCATCATCAAGGTGGAGCAATTTCCATTTGTTTCAGGTATATACCACCACCTGTAGCTGCTGCAAAGACAAGTTTAAGCTCCAGCCTTGCGCAGTTGTTATGTGCTGATAACACTTCACAGCCTTCTAGTCGACTACTGCCCGCAAAATGTACTGACCATGGAGGTGGTTTGGTGGATCCCAGTGATGTACTTGGTCATGTTCTCGCCAAGGATCACAGTGAGTTACATGCTTCATCTTTGTAAACTGCAAAATAAGTATCTTGAATAACAGCATGTGTGAATGAATATATACTTCATTGTCATTTCAATTATGGGAGATTAGAGGTTCTTATGATAGTATCAATGTTATGGTCTCCTGGGATGTGACCCTGTGTAGATTGGAAGATGAGTGCCAGCATTTGGGAAGCACCCGCTTCAGCAGATCGTGTAACACAACAATGCATAATCTTGATAATTAAATTGTCTCATTATACATTTTATTGTCCTCTTTCCTCTCAAAATGTATGTTCTTCCATGGTAACAACAATGTTTTGGTTACACTAGTAGTAGTACACATTGAACTTTTTCATTCTTGGCTTAATTTAGGTTTCTTTATGGGGATGTGGCAAAGCAAGTATGTTTCATCAAGCCGTCTGTTGCCATTAGAACAGTATGTCTGGTCAACGGTCAAATATATATATTGACATTACAGTAGTATGTGCATTGAAAGTTGTATCACTACTTTTCCTTGTGCTGTACGTAGTTTTTTTGCTGAAGGGGGAACATACAGATAAAAGACTTTCCAAGTATTCAAAATTTTCTCTCATATGTAACCTCCATTGATTACTGCTGGTACTTATTTTTCATGTGCGTGTAGTAGTCAGCCAGGAATCTATATGAATGAAGATCCTAATGTGTTATATATCCTAAACCAGTTGAACAACACATCACAGACTTTAAGTTCAGTGTTTATATTTTCCATTATGAGTTTCCTGTCATATAACAGAGATGATTCCTGTTTTGGGAGTGGTATTTCGATAGTTATTCTTTCCCTTCTAAGCATCACCTACAGGTAGTATGGAGTGGACTGCCGTTCCAGGGTTGCCTCTACAGTGCTTGCTGTCCCAGAAGGGTGATGGTCCTCTGTCCCCTACAGCAGGCATAAAGAAAAGCCTTCATGGGAGTGCAGGGCCTCCAGAACGGCCTTGCAAGCGTTCATGTACTCCCACAACAGATGACCAGTACACTTCTGCGGGTACCAAACGAACTAAAAGTGAGGTGAAGGTTGCCCAGAAACTGCAGTCCCAGCTTCTGCAGCAGCTGATGCAGGCGAGTGGTCCCCAGCAAGTACGGTCCAGAGTACCCCATGATGACTCAGTGTGGGTTCTGGATGGTGGGGGGAAACCAAGCAGCAATAAACAACGGCAGCAGCAACCAAAAGAGCCACTTCTAACCTCCAGTGACAGCGTTCTCATGAATTTACTGGTTAGTGGCTGTGATGTGAGTGCTGGTTATGTATGTGTGAGTTCTAGCAGAAATGTGGCTGCACACTCATCAGCATAGGTAGATTGTCAGTATTAATGCTGTGAGGTTAGAGATTTTCATAAAAATATATGTATATTCTGGATATTCATGATCCTTATGCAATATTAGTGCTTACCAAAGACTGCTCATGCTGGTGCCCTTTTTCAGCATAGCATTTTAGTGTTCAGTGATCGTGAATGGCTGAGTTATTTGCAGTGAAGTAAGCTAATGGAATTCGCCACAGGCATACGTTCAGGCATTTTAGAAGTCAGTTTGCTTGATTCCCACAAAAATTAAAAGTGAAAAGGCTGTCTTGCATTTGAATACCTCAGTACTGCTAGGTATCTGTCTTGTTTATTCGGTTATTTAATCATGTCCAATCTACCTGATAGGTTATGTAGCATCAAACAACAACAAAATATAGTAGAATGCAAATAGTGAGTTGGGGAAGACAAAATTATTACAATGTATTGTGACTACATTTGCCTGCAGTTACTGAGGGAAACCACAATTGCCAGTCCTCAGCTAGAATTTGAACTACGTACTCCCAGAACCTCAATCTAACACTGACTGTTACTTTGGCCGTATTCCACTGTTATGTCCCCCCCCCCCCAGACTTAATGTTTCGCAAGAAAAACTCAAGGCTGTGGACAATGTACAGTATAATGGTCATTACTGTTTTATGTGATCAATCAGTAAGGTTCTGGGACTGAAATAAGAAACAAGTTGTTTTATTTTTCTTCAGAGTGACCTACCATGACTGCAACACACTTTTTGCATCTTCAAGGTCACAAAGTTGTCACCAAAGATGTGCCCAAAGGAAGTGCATTTAATTCAGTGGTGACATTCTTTTCATTGTCATTGATGTAAAAAAAAAAATTCCATTTCAAAATGGGTTTTACTTTATGGAACATAAAATAGTTGGCTGGCACAAGGCCAGGTGAATAAAGTGGGCAGCTGATATCTCCCACACTGCGATTCATCAGGAAAGCACAGCACTATCATGGAAGAAGAGATTATCCCCAAGACTCTAGAACAAATGTCGCTTACATCATCCTCTTTCAAAAATCTTCATGAGGAATCGTATTGTTTGCCGATTAATATGCAGTTGATCCTGTGTTAAAATTTTAGTCATTTGACAGTCTCTGGCCACCAGTTCCCTAACTTTTGCAACTGTTTTCTAGATTTCAACCATTTGATGGCTGCCCTGTCCTTGGATCAGCTTCAGGATCCTCGTGTCCCTTTCTGAATATTTTCAACCATTTGAAGACATGTATGAGACAAGCATTTCCATAGCAGATTTAAGCATTTCGTAAAGCTTAGTAGCTGTTTTCCTGAGTTTCAAACAAAACCTGATGCTTGTGCCGCTCCGTGACGACAAAGAAAACAAAACCTATGGGGGCTGCTACAGATGAACTGATTGAGCTATCTCTTTTTACACTAATCCTGGTGGTTATAACATGAAGTAACAGAAAGTTGATTTATGTCCCTAACCATAATTGCACAGTAACATCAGTCCCAGAGCTTTAGAGTTTGTCTGTGTCACCATCAGAGATATTTGGATTAGTCAGAAGTTCATCGTGTTTCTTTCCCATATGTTAAACTGTTAGAAAGGACTGCATTGCACCAAGGACTGTACCTTTCTCCTACACATTTCAGTAGCTGTTTTACACTGGAATTGAGTTGTATTGCAGAATATGAATATTTGGTTCTAAGGCTAGATATGTTGATGATCTGTGTTAAGATGACTGAAGCATGTTGTCACTCTCAAATGTTGTAGTCCAGATGCTGCCATTTTGAAAACAGGTATAATGCCCGTATTTCATGCTATATTGCTGAACTTGTGGTTTCATTGGCTTTTTGTATTTATCAGGACATCATGCATTGGGTATCCTGTATGGTACAAAACTCTGTGCAGCATTCCATTCCACAGTGGGTGTCACTGAAGCACATTAACTTCCACTGTACCTCATCTGTACATTTGTTAAACGTACAGTACATGTTGATTTTTAGTAAGTTTGTGTTTTACAGTTATATACAGCAGAATTAGGAATAAGGTAGGTAAAAGGTAAAATTCACCCTTCAACCTGCCTTGAAGACACAAACAGGGAGTGGAGTTATATCTCTACTCTTTCTTTAACCTTGGCACTAGATGGGGTGGGTGATAGACAACACGCATCAGCCACTTTACCCCTGGGAATGAGCCAGTACCCATTATATAGGAGGCTGGGTGGGCAATACAATCTTGCCCCGACTGAGATTCAATCCCTGGACCATCCAGTCTCTAGCGAGTTGCTATACCTATGCTATGCTATCCTCACCCAAAGTAGGAATAAGAATTGATAGTAATTGAAGGCAGTGTCACAGAAGTGACTGTCATACTGCAATGGATGTGGCTACCTGATAGGGGAATATAGTTCCATAATAAGCTTAAGTTGTTGATACTAAGGAAATTGATGTTACCGTATTACCATTGTGTCTTGATTGAATGTGTCTGATATATATATATATATATATATATATATATATATATATATACACACACACTTTAAAATGTTTACTGTCTTTAGTTATGAAATGCAAGATTGAACAGAACAAAATGTTCAGGTAGTAGTAAGAATGGCTACTCTAATGCAGGAGACAGTTGTCATTACTCTGCAGTTCAGCATGTGAAAAGGTGAACTGGATTCTTTTTATATTATTATTATTATTATTATTATTATTATTGAATACTTGACTTTCACGTGATCTCTGTTGTGTCTATCTTATTGTTTGTCCTGTAAGTTGGTGGGCAGGGAGTATAGTTTGAGATTGTGACATCCTTGTTTTAAGTTTATGAAAGTATCATCTGTATTGATGAAGAGATTCAGTATGAATATCCACATGTCCAAGTCCTTCTAGCACATTTAGTTTCATCTGCTACTTCCGTCAGTTGCAGCATTTTGTGACGTGTGAATTCTAACTTGCAGAACAAACTTTGTGAAAAATGAGAAATGTGAGAACAAACTATAGAAGAGAAGAATATTGGCAAGAAATTCTCCATGCCTGACAGGGTACTGCTTTTGACCACTGAGTAGTCATGTGCAGGTTATAGGTACACAAAAGTACAAAATGATGTAATTTCAGAATGCAGAAGGCGTCAGTTATGTGAATGGATTTTCACACAATAGTACAACCTGTATTGAGATTGTAATGTTAACAAAGAAAGAAAATGTATGGACACAAAAAAGCAGATGATACTCAACATTAGCAGATTGTATTTATTTTTGTAATTCATCGGGTACTTCTGTACTGTACTATAGTATTTCTGATGGTTCAAGCTGCTGAAAACTTCATGTGTTCTGACATCATCACATGCTATAATAAAGTAAGTTTTCTGCCTACCATTTAATTAATTAATCATGCAGTTGGATTTTAAATATTTTACATATTCTGAAGCTGAAGGAACTTCCATGTTCTGAAGTTTTTTCTTAACATTACAGGTGTCACTGATAACCTCTGTATTTTTGAACTGCCACTGCACTTTGTCTCTTTGTACACTTAATAACTGCAGCATAGCTGGCTTTATGTATTTACACAGGGACTATTTTATATTGTGTCCCTGAGCATGGAAGCGTTATTACATAAACCTGCATCTGCTGGAAATACCTAGTCCATTTTTTCCTTGCATTTGGGTAAATAAACTCTTGTCTAAAATTTTCCTGATGGTGTGTTTCTGTCACATAGTGACATAGATTATTACAGCAATATGTATTAACATACTTCCAGGATTTTTGTTTTCTGTGGTGTGACAGCCAAAGTGGGGTCTAGGCTGTCTCACTGTTGTTAACAGATCACACACTGCGTGGGACTCCTCTGAATGAGTTATCAGCTCATAACAGAGGTCCCAAGATTCATATGCAAGTGGGATATTTAAGTGTCTTTATTTTCTTGGGTTTATACATCTGTATGAAGTGCTTTCTGCAATAAAAGTAGACTGCTTTGATTGGGACCATGTATGTTACAAGAGCAAGCTATGTTAATGTGGAACACATACATTTATCTCATCCATTATTATTTATAACTGACATTTTTAATACTTGTTTCTTGTAACATCTTCTTTGTACAGCATTGTTTGCAGATATATTACTGATTTCATGAAGATTGTTATTATATTAGGAAATAATGAAACGTTGGTTGTTGATCACCATATGGGAAATTTAGATCAAACAGGACTTTTCTTTAGTAAGGTTCGATAATCATTATATGTTGTACCATCAGAGATGTTTTAGACGAAGTCTGGTGTTCATATACACAACACTAAAGCGTACTTTTGATTGCCTTCGTAGAAAATGTGACATGCAGATTATTAGTTAGAAAGTAAATCAGTCTACAGAAGAAGGTTTACGTAAGGTGTTGACCTCAGTAGATAATTTTTCACATGGTACAGGATAGAGAGAGTGAGTCACTATGCAGGGAGCAGATTTACCAAAAGGAGCATGTAAGCGAAATGAAGAGGAACTGAGTAGCATATTATTACACAAAACACATTTAGTGTATTGACTGGTGTTATTCAATTACATTGTGAACCTACTTGTAAATCCTCCAAGTGGTATTTAAAATAGAAACACTACTGTTGCATGCATAATTATCATCATACCAAAGCTGGAAAAGCCATGTGAGAGATCTGTGAATGAACTTAAGTTCAGAGGAGGACTTTGAGACACAGAAGTTAAATAGCATATAGCCAGTGGTGAACTCTGTGATGGGCCATAATGAACCTTTTCATGCCACACTAGGATTTCTTTGAATTTCAGATTCTGAAGGAAGGTTTTATCACATATTGTATATTTGTAGTTAGCTGGTTGGATGAATTGGGAATTGATAACAGGTACAGGAAATTGGAAATAGTTTTGCTTTTATGTAATACAGGTAAATGTTGATAAAATGGGAGCAGGATTAACCAGAAACCACCTTCCCCCCACCAGCACCAAGTGTTAAATAAAGTGTTTACTGGCAAGATTTTGTGTGACCTCTTGATATTTCATCATACAGGTTTTTTCCATGTAACTCCTGTGTAGGCATACATGTGGAATAAGAAAATCCTTGGATATTTGTGTCAATTTTAACAGAATTTTGCATGGTCTTGACACGTCCTACATTTTTAGAAGCTGCAGAATTTCCAAGGAGTGATGGTTTTCTGTTCTTTTATGCCAAGCCAGTTGGGAACTCACAGAACTCATTCCCACAAAATGTGTTTGCAGTGTTTAGTACAGGCACTGCAAATATTGTTGAGCATTGAAACTTCTACTTTCCACAAGGACCTTACTATGTAAACAAGTGTTCACATAAATACTCTGCATATTCAGACATTAATGTGTAAATAAAAGTAACTTTTGTCCTTAGTGTGGATTGTTTCCAAACAAAGGAAATCCTTAAATCATTTACCCTAATCATCAAATTCGTCCACTTGTAGTGTCCTTCATCCACTTTGTTTTTAGGGTTCCCATATTGTTGTTATACAAGTTGGTAATTTTGAAGGGTTTGATGCTGTATTCCTGAAGAATACTTGAAGATGGTAATGCTGTAAGGATGTATACAGAGGACTGGAATCTTGTGAACTGTGTTACAGTTTGTTGCGACTTTTGTCGGTCAGCAGGATGTTAAGTTTTGCCACTGGCTGTCACATTTGAATAAAAGTAATTGGGAAGGAATGCACTGACATAAAACATATATTATAGGAAGATAAGTGTTAATTAGTATACACCTGTTGAGCTGTAAAAAAAGTGTAGATATTTATTCCCAAAGAAATTTTGTTCTTGGAAATTTAGTTGGTGTAAGACCTAGAAGACCCAAATAATTAAACTGTGATTTCTAATGTGAAGGACCTTTGGAATTCTGAAGAGTCTAAATAAGAGTATGTTGGTACAGAGTAAGACATCTTTAAACCTTAAACAAGTTACTTAAATATAATTTTCGTTGTTGAGTATGTGATTTCCCCACCATTGTTTCTGATGTATTTTGTGGTTTGGTTTCCATTCTGAGAATATGGAAAGGGATCATGTAGTAACTAACCAAGGATTTGGATTTCTAATCTCAGTTTTAAGGGAAAAGAGATTGAGATAATTTTAAACAGTTATTTAATATTTCCTTATCAGAGAAATGGGAGAAATAGAAGTACAACTATTGTTCCTTAAACATTATAAATTTCATATGCTGGAGGAATCTGTTGTCCACTGACTCATATTTTAGCATGGTTACTGAAATAACCAGTTCAGCTGTGTGAAGTTATATGCATATGGCACAGCAAGTAGGAGTTCTTCCAAGGAAGGAAGCACATGTTCCGAGCTGCATATAAATCTTATTTTTCCATTGAGGGTATTATTATCATCATCATCATCATCAACCATAAAAAAATTTTCAAGTTAAAAAAAGCCTGTCAGCTTCTTGGAGATAGAAGTTGAATTTATTTTATTTTTCAGTTAGTTGTCCTTAAAACAGCTTGATTAACTCAGAGCCCCATTTGAATTGTCATTTATAAATAAGCACAATTCTAGAAGTGGCAAGAAGATGAATTAGCTGCACATTGACCATCATGTCCTTGTATTGTTGTTGCTTATCCAGTGTGTCAAGTTTTAAACACTGTGACAGTTCAAGGAGTGCATCCTGAAATAGTGCTGTCAGTAGGCATCATACCTTAAGAAAATAATGTCATTGCAGATAAGGTACTAACAAAATATATGGGTTTAATGAACGCTCCTTTCTGAAAGATTCTGTGATTTAATAAGACAGCAATGAAAAATTGTAACTAGATATGCATGCATTTTCTGGCTTAGTTTATTTATTTATTTATTTTCAAATTGTTACAAAGCCAAAGGTTGTGTGTAGCAGGAAGTGACAGACCACTTTGAGAAGAAACTGGAGGGCCAAATAAGCAATATTTTACACCAGAACTTAATAAATGTGCCAAATGGGAGATTCTGTAGCTATACCTGTAATTGCATGCCCTGCCAAAGTATGAACCGATGGCCTGAGGATGTGCACCAGCCCTCGTGATGATTTATTTTATACCCATGAGTCACTGGGGGGGGGGGGGGGGGGGAAAAGTAAAATTTTTGGGGTTTTTTTAAGAGAATTTTTTTTTCCCCCGAAATTATTTTCCCCTTTTTTACTTTTGGC
>Ga0123354_10012797_pt1 | contig 12994 bp, 7 predicted proteins | sample TergutLab28metaG_2_FD_97872 | JGI IMG/M metagenome (GOLD analysis project Ga0123354, IMG submission 97872) | Labiotermes labralis P4 segment gut microbial communities from Petit-Saut dam, French Guiana - Lab288 P4 | ecosystem: Host-associated > Arthropoda: Insects > Digestive system > Gut ...
CACAAGCTGTAAACACAGTCTAGTGCCCCTTAGGATGGGCGAAATTATCGGCCGAAACATGTTGAGCTTATTGAAATTATTAATAGAACTATTATCGTTGCATCTAGTTGGCTGTTTATGTTACTGGAGATTTTCTACATGGAAGAGTCCAATACGTCAAGCAGCCGCTTATTACAATTTATTGTACTCGATTGTGATGAGCCAATAAGGCCCTAAATATGTGAGAGTCAGTGGCTTTTATAATATAACGGTAACTCTAATACAATTATGTGCTTTTGTTGGCTTAAATTATAATAATTGAATCTTATTGCACGGAATGGTAAGTGTGACGATATGTTATAGAACATGACTGTCATTTGGGACGAAATGCTAAGCCCCGTTCAAATTGTAGTGAGTATTATTGACGTATTATGTTAAAGGGAACGTGCATCGCAATTCTATGTCAATAAATGTCCAACAAGATGCAACTATACACAGTTTATTTTATCTGTAAACTGCTCTACATGTTTCGGGTGGTTTCTCCACCCATCATCAAGAACACAAGTCACTGGATCTACAGCATCTGATACTAGTCAACCGTTGTTGCTACCTGTCGCTACAGTGGAGATGAAAATGAGTCTTAACTCCTCCACTGTAGCGACAGGTAGCAACAACGGTTGACCAGTACCAGATGCTGTAGTTACAGTTATTTGTGCTCCTGATGATGGGTGGATATACCACCCGAAACATGTAGAGCAGTTAACAGATAACATAAACTGTGTATAGCTTTATCTTGTTGGATATTTATTGACATGTTACTGACATCTCAATCGCTGCCATTACTTTCGAGGAAAAACAATTACAAATTCTAAGCACAGCTTAAGAAATTAAAGCACATTCGCTCATTTATCCTTATTTTAAGGAATGTACTTTAACTTAAGGAGAAATATTAGGCACAAAATTTGTGTTCCACGGAAAAGCTCGGTCTGTAAATGTTGAGAGAGTAGAATTACGCTCATTCTGTAGCTGTCGTAAAATATTCTTTGATTCGGAGGCTGGTTCAAAAAAAACCGCCAGTCCATTTTTATCTGCTGGAAAGTACCTAAATCCAACCCTTTAAGAACTGCAAGGTAGGAATGGGATAAACTTTCAAAGAGGCTTATTTTGCTTTCGTATTTTGAAGCTTTCGGATTTCGGCGGTTATGGAGAGGAAGCTGGAATGACCAATTTCTTTCGTATCGTAACAAATCTTCAATGTATAGATCTGCATATTTGCAAACTGTGAAGAAAAATCAGCTGCAGAGGCCACTAAACGTTAATTAAAGTAGTTCGCACTTTAAAGCTCGTGTCATGTGTAGAATAAAATGAGCTACATTGTTTGCCTTAAGATGGGGAAGATTTTAAACTCACGGTTCCGTGCATCGTAATTCAGTGTTAATAAAAAAACCAACCAGATGCAACAGTATGCATATATTCATTTACTGCAAAGTCACTCTACATGTTTCGGGTGTCACAGCACCCATCATCAGGAGTAATAAAAACTGTAACAGCAGCCTCCGGTACAGGTCATAATATCGGTACAGCTACTTCCCTCCAACGTGGCCTGATCGGGCCACGTTGGAGGGAAGTAGCTGTAAATATCTGCATACTGTTGCATCTGGTTGGATTTTTATTAACATGGAGAAGATGTTTCGTGCTTCGAAAAGGAAATTTTAAACAAAACTTCTTACTGCATGTATTACTTGTCTGATACTTCGTACTGCGTCTGCTACAAGATGTTTTTACGGCGAAACACACTTCAAATGTTTGCCGTTCTTTCTATTAAATCCCACAAAGCACGTTATTTGCTATATGTGATTATAATTCCTTCTTCAAATCAGCCATTTTGTATATGCGACAGAACGTTTCTCAAAAACTAACTCTAATGTTTTTCCTCAAAAAGTAAATACCTGGTCTTTTCTGTGGCACTCAGATTTAGATTAGCTGACTTTCCACACTTCTGAAAATTATATGTTTTTAACGCCAGTAGAACATTTCGAAAACAGAATCAGTTTGCTTTCGACCCAGTGACCCGGAACGTCAGTTTCTATCGGAGGCTAAGTAGGTGCTTCCTATCACTTCATCTCAGGACGGGAATTGGTCCAGCTTTAGTAACATTGTGTTCTTTGCGGGGGGATATTAAACAATCAATTGTAAATATTCGGTCTACGTGTTGTAATTGCACTTCAAAATTAACGAACCATCCTTTACGTATTACAATAGATTAAACTGAGCTTTAAAGAAGGTTAAAACGGGAGCGGATTTGCAACTCACCGACACTCTGAACATAGTAGGCACCTGGAAGTATCCTTCACATTCGTCGGTTGCTATCGAAAACGGTGGAGCCGAGATGTTCCGCAAGGTTCTTGTTGCTGCAAGAGCGATGACGCTGATCACTGTGATGCCCATTAGTGATCCAATATCATGACCCGTGTGATGGTCCATCAGCTTCCACGCACCGCGCCAAGAATTGACACAGACGAACGCGAATGACGCCGTATAGACACGCGACGCTATATAATACGAAAGCCTGTGCTGATCGGGATGGAAACTTCTCGTCATCGGTGCCTGAACCAAAGTGAACAACAGGTGTCCAAGGTAACCAATAGCGATAGACACCCACGAACTGTAAACTTGTTGGTCTGGAAAGACATAATGATCCATAATCATCCAAGTACCACGCCAATATCCAACCACAGCCGGAGAAACTGCGAGTGCAGATACGAAGGTATCTAAAACGGACAGTAAAATATAATGTTTTCTGTTAGAACCTATGAAGTTATCAGAAATGCCGGCGGTGCTTCCTCTCATGGCTTACTGTCTGATAACAACGTCTGAACTGACCGGGAACGACTACACATTGCCTGCTGTTACAATCATCATGATTGCCATAATCACCATCAACAATAAGCACGGTCAGCGCATGCAGACACTTACGCAGTGGCTCCAGCCACCTACACTATCACTCGTTCTGTGCCTAATACGTCCCCCTGTTGCCTAAACGGAAAGCGCCTCTCCCCACTAAATGTGCAAAGCATGGTGTGGTGTGGGTAGGACAATTTATGAGTAACTCGGCTTTCATGCAGTTCGTTTGACGCTGAGTAGCAGCCTTCGTCTGTCGCTACTGGAGTAGCATGATGCATTAGTATTCACCGCGAATATTAGAGTTCATCCAACAAGAGATCCAGTAGACTCAGAAGGACAGTACTTCTGCCATCTTCCCTTTCAGTCACCCTTTTGGATAAAGTCTTCAATGTCTTTTAGTGTAAATATTTTGGGTTTTTACTTTTTAACGGCGGTGCCTATTAAAATCACGTTCTTCTGAAGTGTACGACGTGGTGCAGGTTGGTAGATGGTACCAACGTTTAGCAGACACCTGGTGCCTCCTAAACTTCAGTGTAGAAGAGAAGCAATACAATTCCATGAAAAGTTTTTCTACCTGTATCAAAGTACATAGCATTGCTCTGCAGATGATTGCTCTGTTATTGGTGCCTACTTGTATGAGAACACAACGGGGTGAACAATGTGACGATTACAGTTGCTAGGCACGCTCCCATCTACCAATTCAAAAATAGCAAGAGAAAAAACGTGGGAAACGATTTTTTTTCTTGTTCGTATATTTACACAGCATGAGAATGGCTTAATGTAGCTAACACTGGTAGCTGAGAACAGATTTCAATAAATGTTTTGTCAGGGTGTTGATGAAGAAACTTGAATGAAAGAAACCACTTTGAAGAAGAAGGTGTAGACGAAATGATAATATTGAAAGGGATCTCAAGAAGTGGAATGGGAAGCATGGACTGGATTGATCTGGCTCAGCAGAGGGACGGGTGTCGGGCTCTTGTGAATACTCTAATGAACATCCGGGTTCTATACAACGCGAATAGTTTCTTAACTATCCGAAGACCTGTTAGTTTCTCAAGAAGGACTCTGCTCCGTGGAGTTAGTCAGTTATTTAGTTAGTTAGTTAGACTGTATTCTGTCAGAGGGTTAGTTGTTGGTCTGTGTGTATTATTATCTTCTTTAAGCCATTCGGCGTTCAATTTGATTTTTGTACACACAGAAAGAAAGGAACTCGATCAAGAACTTTCTCGAGGGAATATTTAATGTGCGGGCTGCATCAGGCAGAATTAAAGTACTGTTCTAGCCACTGACGTAATAAGGCGCAGGTTTCATGACAGTTTTATTGTTTTTAACACACCCAGTTTTGGTAGACGGCGCTCTGCTATCTCACGGCATTTACGTTTCAACATTTCAACTCTGCATCTGAACAATAAGAACCAACAGGCTGCTCTATTTACTTTCAATTCATTTTAATAATTAACCTCTACATGTTTCGAGCAGGCTTACTGCTCGAAATATGTAGAGGTTAATTATTGAAATAAATTGAAATAAATAATGCAGCCTGTTGGCTCTTATTTTACGGATATATCCCGATGCACGATATACAAAACGTTAAATTTGCATCTGACTTTTCTAGAACCTGGAAAGTTAATGTCTCGTCTGCAAACAAATAAAAAATTTCTGACACAAATGAAAAATCTTCCACGCTTGAAAGCCTAGGAACTGACTTAACATTACAGCCTGACGGTGTACTCGTAGTACACCGCTGTAGGAACCGAAACGATGTCTAGCTGTCAGTTACGGGTGGGCCGCAATATTCTTTACAAAACAAAACAGAAACAAGTGTATTACATATTTTTCGTCCATATTGTCTTACATTCTGCAAAAGGGTTCATTGAAAATTTATCACAGCTGGACACACTTTCATTGCTCCAAAAAAGTTATGTGCGTGTTGAAGCCCCGCCGTGAGCAAGTGCCCAAAATCTACCATCCAAACTGGACTTATTTCCAAGACTGATGTGACTAGATGGCTTACGTCAAGCTTCGAACCCAATCCAACGGTAACAGTACATGCAGCCACACTTATGAATGTAAATGAACATTTATTCTTACTTTTCACGTTTGTTGTCCGATTTGGATCAGACTCGTTAAGAGAGATTTGATGTTTTGCTGACCGTGCATCTCAGTATATTCTTCGTAACTGACCAACTTAATGCAAACATTCTTGTTTTATAATAAGCTTATTATATTCCTCTACATGTTTCGAGCAATATGTGCTCATCATCAGTAGGTCAAAATTGTATTATACAGCATCTGGTATCATCACAACTGTAGGTGGCCGTCCGGTGAACCGGACCGCCACCTACAGAGTGTGATGATACCAGATACTGTATAATACAATTTTGATCTCATGATGTTGAGAACAACAGTGCTCGAAACATGTAGAGGAATATAATAAACTTATTATAAAACAAGAATTTGTGCATTAGTTGGTCAATTACTGAGATCGTTAAAAGATATCGGCACATAAGTCTGTTAAGCTTGTATGAGTTTCGTACAGGTCGGAGTTGGGAAGGCCGTACGTTCTTGTGGCCTTAGTGGAATTACATTGACGCGTGTGCCGTGAAAGCGTTGGATATTTTGAAAGAAAAAAATCGCCTTGTGGAAATCTGCCTACCACATCAACACTTACACCACGTACTGTTCACGCTTGTCAGCGCGACATATGTTTTGATGTGACAAATATATTGCGTAGTTCTGTATTATTTTGTGACAAATTTGTATCCGATAGGTTTGTTGAAACATGCGGATTTGACGAATACACGAGAGTAAATCACATGAAAACCTTAAATTGCATGTCGCAAGCGAGGTCGCCATTTTTACACTACTACTGCGCCGTCGTGTTGCATTCCTGCATCGTACTGCCACCTGTCGGCCACCCTTCTAACCAGTGAGTATCATTGTTGTTAATTTACAGACAATCGAGCTGCGTTTTGAATTTTTATCACACTTTTAAGGGTTTCATTTGACTCTCCCTCGTATAATAAATGATATGATATGATGTGATATATTTAGGCAGGTAGCAGCTGTTGCTGAAAATCATGCTATCCAAGGAATGAAGAATTCACTATCTTAACGCAACATAGATCAGCATAAGGAGAAGTAGAGGAGAGACTTAAAAGCGAAAAGGGAAAAAATTAGATAAGGAATGAAGGTGCAAGAGGCATAATCCTTTGAATGTGGTTGGGGTTATTCCGTTGGTATTTTCAATGTAGGTGTACTTACTGAAGTCCTGAACATAGTTGGAAATGTGAACCCAGGCTCCAAACCGTCCACGCTGATGGTGAATGGGGAGTTGTTGATGTTCCTCAGAGTCTTCATGGCAGACAATATTGCCAGGCTAAGTAGTGTGACGGCAATAACAGAGCCGATCTCTCTGCTTAAATACTCGTCTAACATCATCCAGCCTCCGCGCCAATGGGAGGCACAGGCGATGCCGAACACCCACGTGTACACCCGGGACACGAGGAGGAGAATTAACAGATATTGCTGTTTCTTGTTGCTGTAGTAGTCCTGTAGGGAGTCCTTTAATAGTGCAAATATCATGTGTAGGATGCTTCCAGTAAGGAAACACATCCACCATGGGATTCCGTAGTATTCCAGCAGCATCCATGTGCCTCTCCACTGTCCGACCACCAAAGGAGTCACCAACGCCGTTGATATTATCACCTCTGCACCTAATTTAACGCAGTCTCTTAAGCAGGTTTGACCTACATTAGAAGAGTCGGAACGTGTGGCATTTAATACCGGTGTGTAATGAAACAGAATTTTAGGAAATTTTGTTTTCAAATTTTCATTATTATCCTTGTTGTTTCTCATCACTGTTGCAGCTTATAATTTGAATATCTCATAAGTTATTTCCTGACGGTGATTGATAGAGATTTTCTTCTCTTACTTTACAGGTTTTGTGCGTAATCTTCAAGGTGATTTCTGCGGCGGACTGGCCACATAAATACAGGTCTTCCGAAGGTACTGAAAATAAAATGAGACAGTATAAGTACGCAGATGTTTAACGTAATGAGACAGTATAAGTACGCAGATGTTTAACGTAATGAGCCAGTATAAGTATGCAGATGTTTATCGTAATGAGACAGTATAAGTACGCAGATGTTTATCGTAACGAGCCGGTATAAGTACGCAGATGTTTATCGCAATGAGACAGTATAAGTACGCAGATGTTTATCGTAATGAGACAGTATAAGTACGCAGATGTTTATCGTAATGAGCCAGTATAAGCACGCAGATGTTTATCGTAATGAGACAGTATAAGTACGCAGATGTTTATCGTAATGTACAGAGGGGCTCAAGGTGCGACTGTGCTGCGATCCGGCAAAATTCAAACGCAGAGTGTAATCGCCTTAAGGTGGGAGCAGGCAGCAAGATATAGCACAGCTTAATAATGTGAAGGTAAGACTGCTGCAAACAAACAAAAAGCCGAAAGTTACAGTCTTTGCTTTAGCGATGCAGTAGGGAAAGTCTAAGTGGTGTAAGGTGGATAGTTCATTTTAACCTAAAGCTTATGTTCGAAAGGCTTTTTGCTTCGACAGATATTTACAGACGTAGGCTCCAGATGCACAGAGTAAAGTGTGTAGATTTTCAAGTAAAATGTCTGGTTTTTGTACTGATTAAAAGACATTTCATATTAATTAATAGACTGTATTGAAACTACAAAAACGCAAGACTTCGTAAAGATCACTTGAGTGGCTGTCGAGTTATTGCTTATGTGCTTAAGGCAAGACATAACGACAGCGAAGGTTGCAAAGGCACCAAAAACGTAAGCCACTTTTCTTTAACTATTTCACCACTATATTTTTCGATTTAAAAAAATCCTGAGTTCTGAAGATGTATTAATATTTTCTAAAAAAAAAACACTTGCTGGAATAGGTGATGCTACTAGGTAGCCCTAAATACCTTAAGAAGGCTGAAATACCCATAGAAATATAGGTAACTCTGGCTGCGGTTCAGTGCTGCTATCTTTTGTGTGACTGTAACGACCAATAAAAATAAGTGCTACATGACGACATAAGGACAGGCGTTAATAAAACTAACCTTGCAAATTTTCATGTGTTTTAAAGTTTTGTGGAGATTTTAACATAGGCTTTAAGTATGTGTGTGTTCAAGTACGAATAGAATGTCATAATTTGTTTACTTCGCCTTGTTTGCGTTATCAGCAGTATTTCATGCGGTTGACCTCATGTATGGCAACTCAATAGAAACTACGGAGACTTTCAGTGGAATGGTCGAAGGATTTTTTTACATGTGTCGCCTTGTGTTTTGTTTGTTGATTACCAGTGTTTCAGAGCAACATGATACGAGGGGTGCTGACAAGTCCTTAGCCCGACCGGGAAGAAAACAAACGACAGGGACTAAACTCGGTATTCAACATACCCCCCACGAAGCTCAATAAACTTCTTAGTCCGTTGCTCTAACTTTTGTAAGCCACTCAAAAAAATTCAGAAGTTTGTCCGTCCAACCAGGTCTCCGCGGCAGCAATGACTTCCGCGTTGGACGAAAAATGGCGAACTTTCAATTGTTTATTCAGTCCAGGGAACAGGAGGAAGTGCGACAGGGCCAGATCCGGAGAGTAGGGTGGGTGATCGAGACATTGGAAGCCCAGGTAGATCAGTTTGTGTTGGGTTGAAAGTGCCCTGTGAGCCGGGGCATTGTCATGCAAGAACAAGACCCCCTTGGTGACCTTCCCGCGGCGTTTTCCCTCCAAAATGTCCTTCAACTGCACCAGCAGAGATGAGTAATACTCCACGTTGATAGTTTGGCCCTTTGGAAGCTAATCAATGAGAAGGATGCCGTCTTGATCCCAAAAAATCCAGGCTAGAAATTTTCCAGCGGATTTTTGCACTCGGAATTTTTTGGGGCGAGTTTAGCCGCTATGCTGCCACTCCATTGATTGTTGCTTTGTCTCTGGGTCATAGTGATATAACCAGGTTTCGTCCATGGTCACCAATCGCGACAGGAAATCGTTTGGATCGCGCCGAAATAATTCCAAAAGTTGCTCAGACGACTGGCACCGTTGACGTTTTTGATCCGCGTTCAGGCATTTCGGGACCCACTTCGCGGAGAGCTTCCGCATGTCCAGATCTTCATGAATGATGGACCCAACCCACTCACGTGAGATGCCCAGTTGCTCAGCTATTGATTTAACAGAAATCCGGCGGTCATCCAAGAATAGCTCGTGAATTTGATCAATAATCGCCGGGGTGGTCCTTTTTTGGGTCGTCCAGGATAAGGCGCATCACAGGTGAAAAAATCACCACGTTAAACTGGGCCACCCAGTTTTGGTCGGTGGCATACGATGGTGCATGTACCCCTAATGTTTCTGTCAGAATGGCGTGAATTTTCTTAGGCGCCTTGCCTTGCCTTGCAAAAAAAAAATCTTGATGACAGCTCGCGTCTCCATGTCTTTGAAATCGCGCGCGTCGCCTGACACGCTCTCTTTCAGCCTCTGAAACAAGAAAGACTTCGGCACATGAACAAACCCCTCTTTCCAACGACACTATCGATTCCGTCCTAAGACATCGGGAAGTAGGTCGGGCTAAGGACTTATCAGCACCCTCTCGTTACTAAAAGTTTGGAATAAAATGAAAAGTGAAGCCATAGGATTACACAAAATGTTGTTACGTTTCTACCAATGTAAACGGTCTCCTCTCCCAGAAGACAGTAATCTTGATACTCACCACACGTGTAACTTCGATTCTCACTATACATAGTCGAAGTAAAAGGCTTAGTATTCTAGCGAAAGCACTGTAAATTTCTGTACTGCTCTGGTTTACTGTGATGAGCACAAAACTAATCCGTGGAGCAGAGTCCATACTAAGAACATAACATAGGCTTGGATATATATGAAAAACTCCGACTTTATGCAAGGCGAATTTCAACACCGTCTTATAAATAGCCAACTACTTCTTCACTTTGAAAGAATTTTTTATGATTCATCACCATGAACTGGTGACCCATGATGAGATACACAACCAAGTGCATATGCAGATATGTAAACTTAGTTCGTCATAAATGGCGTAGCCTCCTACATGTTTCGGCAAACTATTGTGGCCCTCTTCAGGGATGTGTTCTTGAAGGATGTATTACACAAAAACGACAGTTTACAAATATAAAATGTAAAGATTTCAATAAACGGTTTAAAATCTATGTTAAAATATAAAATATTGCTCATTTGTTGAAGAGGATAAATACAATCCACGTCTTCAAATTTTTAATTCATTAAGTCCAAATATGTTTACACACACTGCCAGGCTGAGAATTAAGAGACCTGTATTTTACCCCTTACGCGGTGTATTTCTGCATTCCAAGTGATTCTCACTGCCAACGCCCCCCCCCCCTCCACCTTACACGACATTTAAAAAAATTGTCATTCTAAAGGAAGCACAATATGTTCTCTGTGAAGCATGACATGAAAATTTACATACAGTGTAAACTGATGTTATGGATAAGGTGGTTAGTCGCTGGCCTGTCATCACGGGGGTCTGGGTTCGATGCCGGGCCAGACTGCATGAAGGTTTTGCAAATGTTTCTGTTAGTACTTAGGTTGTTCTCAGTCAGTTCCATTCCAACTGCGCTCAATCTTAATCTACATTTTGCTCTTATCAGGAGAAGGAACAGTCCGAGCGAGCACTAAGTAGACATGTACTTCTTCTTGAATCAAGAAAGTTTAAACTTAATACTTAACTTAAGACATAATTATCATAGAACCTTACCCTTAGGTTTCCAAAACGCATTTTCTGTCATATTTTTCTACTAAAATGTATGAATTATCAGCTTTGCCATGCATGCTACATGCCCTATCCATTTAATTATTTTATATTTTTGTAATCTTAATAAACCTGTATTAAGAGTACAAACCATCAAGCTCTTCACTGTAAATTTTCTCCATTTCCCTTGTCATTCTAACTTTTCTATATTCAATTGTTTCCATCATCACTCTTTTCTTAAACACACTCAGGTTGTATCCCTTCTTTACGGTAAAATGCCAAGTTTAATCTTTTACAATTGTTAGGTAAAATTATAATTTCTTATAGTTTAGAACTTATGTTTTCGAAATGCTGACTGTAAGAAGAAAAGCTTCTGAACTCATTGGTAGCAAAAAAACCTCTGAAATTAATCCGCTCTTAATTGTTATTCGGCATAAAAGACAGAAGTTGTAAATAAAATGGTAAGTTACAGTGATTTTTGTAAGCCACTTACGATTTACTTCGTTATCGCTTCAAGCACTGAATGGACCCCGAGAACCTGGAGTCTGCTACAGTCGACGTCACACACGTTTAAACTGGCACAAGTTTCACACTAATGCTCGTTGTATATCGCAATGACTGCTCTATCAGAACTTTGTAAATAGACTGCGATGATTAGCGGGAAGCAAGGTTTTGATATTAACAACACATGTAACTATAAACAAATTATGTCAATGCAAAGAAGAAACACGTCTTCTTCATTTGTTTCCTTGTTGTTGAATGAATCCATGTAAAGAAGAGATAACCCACATCGTACTGCAATTGTGTATTCAGAAAGCACGGAATCCTCAGCGAGAAAAACTTCACCCCAAGAATTTTCTACGCAACCGATAAACATATCTCTGACCTCTGACCTCTCGTACAGATAGTAATCAGAGTCCTGCGATCGGTTAAACATCTAATCCATTTGTATTGAAAGTTTTCCAAGATTTTTTGTAATGCCGGGCATTGAACTAGGCCTATACAACAATCTGGGGTTCCTGAATATCTTTTTAATGTATGGTTTATGTACCGACCTGATCAGTGATAAGTCAGTCGGTGTAGCGGCCAGGCTACAGGTTCAAGGAGCTAGGAATCGGGGTTTCGTCACGGACAAGGGCATCAGGTCCTTCACTTCTGCACACCGTCAATAAAAACTCTGAGGTCCGCCCAGACTATTCAATGGCCGAAGCTTCAAGCTGACCATTCACTTCCGCCAAGTGCCAAGGTCAAGAATGAATGGCGCTCTGCCTCCACATCATGACCTTCATAAGTATAGTTTTGCCTTTAGTTTTACACATTTTATGGGCTGGGACAGCTCGGTCGGTACAGCGACTCGCTGCGGACTGGACGGTTCGGGGAACGAATTCTGGTGAGGACGATAACTTTCAGCACCCCTCCAGACCGACCCTGAGGCCCACCTAGATTCCCATATAATGGGTACCGGGTCACTTTCCCGGGCGTAAAGTGGTCGGAGTGTGGCGTTGACCATCCACTCATATCTAGCGCCGAGGTTACAGAAAGAGTAGACTCATACCTCTACTCCCTCTCTAGGCCTTCGTGGCCTGTCGTGGGGTGAACTTTGCCTCTTTTACAAATTTTACTGCGATGACGTAGCCTACTACACTGGACTTCGTGCGTCATCTTGGTTATTTCAAGGCACACATAGATTCGGAATTTGGTCACCTTCTATCGTCAATTATGGGAAACTTGTGTAACCCACCGTGTTGGGCGTATTGGATTGAACTAATCTCTGTTTCGGAGTTTTTACCTGATAAGAGAAGGAGAGTCAACCTCTTGAGAGTTGTGTATGATAAACTGAAAACAACACGATTTTAGAAGTTCAGCATAAGCTATCTCCATAATACATCTTCGTCTTTATAGCTGTGACTTTTCACATATTTTGTTTTCAATTAATTTTCTTGTCTGAAAGGTTATCAAGACAGTAAAAGTCTTAGTGCTATCTAACGATGGAATAAAATTTTTCGTTCAAAAAATTGAATTCTTATAGAAAACTTTTGTTCGGGGGCGGAGGAGATATCTTTTATTCGGACACATGAAGGCAATTTTGAAAGAAAAATAAAGTAATTTTACTCTCTAATTAAAATAATTAAGAGTTTGAAATGGAATAATGGCATAGTCTGAGAAGATAATGGTACAATATCAATTGTAAAATAATATGTTCCAGGATTAGTTGTGTATTATCAGATTTTATCTTATATTTTGGCAGTAAAAAATTGTTTGTTGTAATGAAGTTTAGGATTTATCTTATATTTTGGCAGTAAAAAATTGTTTGTTGTAATGAAGTTTAGGATTTATCTTATATTTTGGCA
>Ga0123354_10012798_pt1 | contig 12994 bp, 10 predicted proteins | sample TergutLab28metaG_2_FD_97872 | JGI IMG/M metagenome (GOLD analysis project Ga0123354, IMG submission 97872) | Labiotermes labralis P4 segment gut microbial communities from Petit-Saut dam, French Guiana - Lab288 P4 | ecosystem: Host-associated > Arthropoda: Insects > Digestive system > Gut ...
CAGGCCGAGGCGCACGCGGGCTCCATGCAATGCATGCACTGGAACTTTTTGAACACCGGCGTCTTGCCGCCAAGAGCCTCGGGCGTGAACTGGTTCACCAGGGTGAACATGGTGGAGTCGGTGCGGACCGAGTCGGGAGGCGGCGGCGTCTTTTCGGGGTTAAAGACGTCATCAGCCTTCTTCGGCAGGGTGATCCAGGGTCTGTCCTGGCTCTCCTTGCTTGGCGTGGAGTTGATCTTGTTGCACCCCATCTCGCACTGACGGCAGCCGATGCAGCGGCTGGCGTCGAAGAGAACGCCATGGGAATTGGGGTATCCCTCCATTTCCTCATCGCCGCTGGCGTGGGCGTTGCCCGCCAAGGCCGTGGCCGTGGCCGCGCCGGCGGCAAGTCCCAAGAAGTGTCTGCGGTTCATTTAGAGTACCTCGTTTATTTCTTGGGTGCGTGGCAGGCCGTGCAGTCCGTGGCGGCCGGAGCGCCGGCGTTCATGGCCTTGTGACACTGGTTGCACAGATTGTGATAGGCGGCCTTGAGTCCAGGACGGCCATCCTGCTCGGTCTTGCCGTGGCAGGCGCCGCACTTGGGCGGAACCTGGCCCACCGGGGTGTGGTGGTGGCACCCGGCGCACAGGGCGGCGTCGTTCAAGTGGAAGGCCTTGGTCAGGTCGGTGGTGCCCTTGGCTCCCGCGATCCTGTCTTTCAGGTAGCCCAGGTGAGCGGCATGGTCGAACACCGTGCTTGGCTCGTAGAACTTGGAGAGTTCGCCCATGGTCACGCTCTTGGGCGCCGCCGGAACCGCGATCTGGCATGTTTGCGCGGCCGCATCGGTATGGCAGACCACGCAATTGGTCTTGCGGGGGCCGGGAGCGATGTTGTGGTGGCAGCCGGCGCAATCGGGCTTTTTGGTCTGGGCCTGATGGCAGCCCACGCAGCTGCGTTCGGACGTGGGGTTGTGCATCACGTCGGAGAGCTGGAGATTGTTGCCCTTGGGATCGCCCGCGCTGGTATGGCATTGGGTGCACGGCTGCGGGTCGTCTTTGGGCGCGTGATGGCAGACGCCGCAGTCGCTGACGGCATTTTGATGCTTGTCATGGTTGAAGAGCGCCTTGGACAGGGGCCCCTGTCCGGCTGTTCCGCTTATCGTGATCTGCGGGGACTGAGCCTTGGCCTGATCCACTCCCGCGCCCAGTCCGGCCAAGACCAGACAGAGAGCCGGAGCCAATAGGCAGATCCTGCCCCATCGTGACCTGGAAACACGTTTCACCATGCGCATTCCGTCCTTGCCTCTAGGGTTTCATGACGACACGCCGCACGGTCCTGGGGCCTTTTGTCCCAAAGCCGTCGCGGGCGCTCTCTAACCAGCCGCCTTATAAAGATTTTGGAGAGAACTAGACCACTTGCCTAAGTTTCGTCAAGAGGTTGTGAAAGAAACGACATGGCGGGCGGTTAGCGCTTGCGCCAGGTCCCGGTCCCGGCATATCTTCGGGTTCCCGTTGTTTAGCCGGCGGTATCCCATGAAAATACGGCATATTCTTCTGGCGCTCTTCGTTACCTTGTTGTGGGGGAGCAATTTCGTGGTCATCCGGGTGGGCCTGGACAGCTTTCCGCCCGTGCTCCTGGCCGCGTTGCGCTTCCTGCCGGCAAGCGTGCCGGCCCTTTTTCTGCCCCGGCCGAACATTTCCCGGCCAAGGATGCTTGCGCTTGGTTTCACATGGTTCGTGGGCCAGTTCAGCCTGCTTTTTCTCGGCATGGACAAGGGCGTGCCTCCGGGGCTGGCCTCGGTTGTCCTGCAAACGCAGGCGTTCTTCACCATGGCGTTCGCCGCGCTGTTTCTTGGCGAAACCCCACGCGCGCCGCAAATCGCCGGGACCGTCGTGGCCCTTGTGGGATTGGCGCTTATCGGGGTCGCGGCCGGGACCGGCGGCGTGACCATGCTCGGATTTACGCTGATTCTGGCCGCGGCGGCCTGTTGGGCCATGGGCAACGTCATCATGCGCGGGGCAAACAAGGCGGACATGCTGCCGCTTATCGCGTGGCTCTCGCTCATTGCGCCCGTGCCGCTTTTCGGCCTCTCCCTGGTCCTCGAAGGGCCTTCACGCATCATGCAAGCCTTGACGCACTTGAATGTCTGGGGCGTCGGCGCGGTGCTCTACATCGCGGTGGGAGCCACCCTCCTCGGATACGGCGGTTGGGGCAAGCTTCTGAAGACCTACCCGGCCGGAACGGTCACGCCGTTTTCCCTGCTGATTCCGGTGTTCGGGATTTCCTGTGCCTGGCTTACGCTGGGGGAGGCCTTTGGCCCAAGACGCCTGATCGGCATGGGGCTCATCCTGGCGGGCGTCGCGGTGACCACGTGGCCCCGCAAGGGAAAGCCCCGAGCCTCGGGATAAAAAATTCGCGGCGCGAAAAAAGGGGCTCAAACCTTCGCAAGAGGGGCCGGGCCTTTTTTACGTTGCGGCTTGCCCTTTTTCCTCCTCCTGGGCTATTTTTGCGGAAAGTTCATCAAGGAGACTCGGAAATGACAGTTCTCATAGTCTACTATTCGTTGTACGGACATGTGCGGGCCATGGCCGAGGCCGTGGCCGAAGGCGTTTCCCAGGTATCCGGCGCCGCGGCCAAGCTTTGCCGGGCGCCCGAAACATTGCCGGACGAAGTTCTAGCCAAACTGGGCGGGCTTGAGGCTCAAAAGGCGCAAAGCCACATCCCTGTCTGTAGCGTGGAGGAGTTGGCTAAGGCCGACGCGATCATTTTCGGCACTCCCACCCGTTTCGGCAACATGTGCGGACAGATGCGCCAATTTCTGGACGCGGCAGGCCAGCTCTGGGTCAGGAACGCGCTGGTGGGCAAAGCGGGCTCGGTGTTTGCCAGCTCCAACACGCAGCATGGAGGCCAGGAATCCACCATCCTCACTTTCCACGTGACGCTTCTGCACTTGGGCATGGTGGTGGTTGGCCTGCCGTACGCCTTTGCCGATCAAATGGGCGTGGAGGAAGTCAAAGGCTGCTCGCCGTACGGCGCCTCCACCATTGCCGGAGGCGACGGTTCGCGCCTGCCCTCAAGGATCGAGCTGGCCGGGGCCCGCTGGCAGGGCCGGCATGTGGCCGAGATCGCCTCAAAGCTGGCGCGATGACGCACACGAAACGGGGAGCGGGAGCGATTCTCATTCCCGCTCCCGGATTTCTCCTTGATTTTGAACTCCACTTCGACTAGGTCATTGACCACTTCACAAGAAATTCAACGTTTCGATCCGGAACACGGCCACTCACCATCGCCCTCGGCCGACCCCATCCGGAGGACACATGCGCTTGCCACTCCGACTGATTCTGGTTCTGTGTCTTGTCCTCGTCGCCGCATGCGCAACCAAGGACAAAGCCGACAATCAGGACATGGAGCCCAACCTGGACCCGGAGCTTCTTTTCAAATCGGGTTTCCTTAAAATCAAGCGTCCACGGCCGCTTACGCAGCAGGAAAAGGACGCCCTGGCCTCCAAGTCCGACATTCCCTTCAATCTGGACGTGCGCGAAACCGAAGACGTCCAGATGTTTTTCACGGCGCTTCAGGAACACCCCGAAACCATGCAGCGCTGGCTCGACCGCGCCGCGCGCCATCTTCCTTACGTGCGTGCGGTGCTTGCCACCTACAAGCTCCCGCCGGATCTCATCGCCCTGCCCTTTATCGAGTCCGGCTACAACACGGACGCCTATTCTCCGGCGGGCGCGGGCGGCATGTGGCAATTCATGCCCGGCACCGCCCGCCGCTTCGGCCTCACCATCGACTGGTGGGTGGATGAACGCCGCAACCCCTACCGCTCCACCGTGGCCGCGGCCAAATATCTGACGGAGCTGAACGCCCAGTTCAACGACTGGAACCTGGCCCTGGCCGCCTATAACTGCGGCGAGGGCAAGATGTGCCGGGTCATTGACCGCTCCGGCCAGAGCGACTTTTTCGATATCGCCAAAAATCCGAAACTCCTGAAACGCGAGACCCGCAACTACGTCCCCAAGTTCCTGGCCGTGTTGAAAATTTTTAAGAACCTTGAGGCGCTCGGCTACAAGCCCGTGGATTGGAACGCGGGCCAGGTCATGGAAGAAGTGACCGTCAAGGGCGGCACGGACCTGGCCGCCCTGGCCGAGGCCAGTTCCATGAGTTGGGAGGACTTCCGCCGGAACAATCCCGAGTTCCGCCGCCAGGTGAGCCCCCCGGACAGGGACTCGACCGTCTATGTCCCGGCCGACAAAAAAGAACTGGCGCTCGCCTACGTGAAGGACCCCTCGGGTACGCCCAACCGGGGCCTCACAACCTACACCGCGGCGGGAGCCGACACCTGGCTTAACGTCGCCAGACACACCGGCACGCCCGTCGACGCCTTGCGCCAGATGAACCCCACCCTGGGCGATACGCTCGCGGCGGGGCAAACCGTCTACATCCCCCTTGCCAGCAGCGCCGTGGACACCGCCGGCATTGCGGCGAGCGGGGACGGCGGCGCCGCGCGCCACCCGGTGGAGATCTCGAAAAACGTGGCCCACAAGCTCAAAAAAGGCGAGACCCTGGCCGCCCTCGCCCACCGCTACGGCGTGTCCCAGGCCGAAATCATGCACGCCAACGGCCTCAAACACGGCCATCTCCACTTGGCCGCCGGCCATACCCTCATCATTCCCGTCAAGGCCGGCCCGCAGGTGCCCGCCAAAACCATCGAGGTCAAACAGGGCCTCACCCTGAAAGAAGTGGCACGGGCCAACAAGGTTGACGTGAAGACCCTCATGGCCGCCAACGGCATGAAGTCGCAAAAGCCGCTCAAGCCCGGCACGAAGCTCAAAATCCCCAGCCACAGGGCCCCCGCCAGGATAGCCTCGGCCCCCGGACGCAAAAAGGGTGCAACCGCCCCGGCGCACACGGTCAAGCAGGCCAAAAACTCCAAAAAGCCGGCCGGCCGCGTGAAGGTCAGCGCGAAGTAGCCCATGGACTTCCGCACGGAACATGACTTTCTCGGTGAACTTAAAATCCCAGGTGATGCCTATTACGGCGTGCAGACCATGCGGGCCGTGCAAAACTTCCGCATTTCCAACGGCAGCATTTCCCAGTACCCCTCGCTGATCCGCGCGCTGGCTCTGGTGAAAAAAGCCGCGGCCCTGACTAATGCGGAGCTTGGCGTGCTGCCGGCACACATCGCCAAGGCCATTTGCCAGGCCTGTGACGACCTCCTGGACGGAAAACTGCACGACCAGTTTCCCGTGGACACCATCCAGGGCGGCGCGGGCACCTCGACCAACATGAACGCAAACGAGGTCATCGCCAACCGCGCCCTGGAGATCATGGGCCACAAAAAGGGCGAATACGAATTCTGCCACCCCAACAATCACGTCAACTGTTCCCAATCCACCAACGATGTCTACCCCACCGCGCTTCGCATCGCGCTGCATCAGGATCTGAGGGAGCTTCGCCGGAGCATGGAATACCTGCAAAAAGGCCTTGCCCGCAAAGGGGGCGAGTTCGCCGATGTGGTCAAAATGGGCCGCACCCAGTTGCAGGACGCCGTGCCCATGACGCTCGGCCAGGAGTTCTCCGCCTACGCCACCACCATCGGCGAGGACATCCTGCGCGTTCGCGAGGCGGGCACGCTGATGCTGGAAGTAAACCTGGGCGCCACCGCCATCGGCACCGGCATCAACACCCCGGCCGGCTATACCCGCGTTGTGCGCGACCACCTGCGAAGCTTAAGCGGCCTAAACGTCGTCACTTCCGAAAATCTGATCGAAGCCACCTGGGACGCCGGAGGCTACGTGCAAGTCTCGGGCGTGCTCAAACGCATCGCGGTCAAGCTCTCCAAAATTTGCAACGACCTGCGCCTGTTGTCTTCCGGCCCGCGCACCGGCATAAGCGAAATCAACCTGCCGCGCCTGCAGCCCGGCTCCTCCATCATGCCCGGCAAGGTCAACCCGGTGATTCCCGAGGTGGTCAACCAGGTCTGCTTCGACATCATCGGCAAGGACGTGACCGTGTCCCTGGCCGCGGAAGCGGGGCAACTGGAACTGAACGTCATGGAGCCCCTGATCGCGCACTGCCTCTTTCGGGCCATCGAGCGCCTGCAGCGCGCTTACGTCACCCTGCAAGACATGTGCATCGAAGGCATCACCGCCAACCGCGAACGCTGCTACGAACTGGTTGTCAACTCCATCGGCATCGTCACCAATCTGGTGCCGGTCATAGGCTACGAAAAAGCCACCCTCATCGCCAGGCAAGCCCTCGAGAGCGGCCGCTCGGTCTCCGATGTGGCCCTGGAACACAAATTCCTGACCAAAGAACAGCTCGAGAAGCTGCTTAGCCCCGAAAGCATGACCCACCCGTCCCGCGCGCATTTGTAACACCAGTCGCCTGCTGAGCTGGGGCTTCGCCCCAGACCCCACCAGGGCTCCGCGCCTTACCCCGCCAAAGGGCTCCGCCCTCTGGACACCCATATAAGCTTCGCGGCTTCACTCGCGGAACCCTTTCATCGTGGTTTATAAAAATTATAACAAATAATTCTCAATAATTAGCAGGTATTTTTTCAAAAACCGGACGCGGTTTGAAAAAATATATTGAACATCGTTCAGGAGTACGCTATTTCTATTTATGAACACTGTTCAGAAATGAATCCATTCTGTTTTTGAACAATGTTCAGAAACGGTTTAACCGCGAGTTCAGCGCGCCAAGCCATCCCCAGCGCGCCAATCGCACAGAGGAGAGAGCCATGAACAACGCATCCGCCTCCGTATTGCCGGGAACACAGGAGCGCAGCCGATCCTCTCTTACGGCGCAGCTCCTGCTCCGCGTCCTGGAACTGCATCCGCTTCTGGACGTGTACCACGGCCTAGCCAAAGCCCGCGACCCGGTGGATTTCGCCCGCCAGGCGCTTGCGGCGCTGGATATTTCCGTGGAAAGGCGCGGCAAACCACTGGCCAGCCTGCCCGCGCAAGGGCCGCTGTTTCTTGCGGCAAACCATCCCTTCGGCGGCGTGGAGGGGCTTGTGCTGGCGGCGTGGTGCGCAGCCCAAAGGCCCGACCTTAAAATCCTCGTCAACCACATGCTGTGCCGCATTCCGGAACTGCGCCCGATCTTTATTCCCGTCGATGTATTCAAGGCCGGGAACAGCCAAAATATCGCCGGGCTGCGCGCGGCCCTCACCCACATGGAACAGGGCGGGGCGCTGGCGGTTTTTCCGTCGGGAGCGGTGTCGCACTGGCATGCTGGGCAACGGCGCGTCACCGATCCGGAATGGAATCCCCTGATCGGACGCCTGGCGCGTATTGGTGGCGCGTCAGTGGTCCCCCTGTATTTCGAGGGCCGCAACAGTCTTTTGTTCCAGGCGGCGGGTTTGGCGCATCCGCTGCTGCGTACCGTCCTTTTGCCCCATGAACTGTGGCGCATGCGCGGCCACGAGGTGCGCCTTCACATCGGCGAACGCGTGGAGCCGGAATTATTGGCCGAACTGCGCGACGATAAGGCGCGCACCGCCTATATCCGCGCCAGGTGCTACGCGCTTGGCCGCTCCGACGTCCGCAACAAGGCGAAACGCCAGACCGCCGTGGCGACCGGGCCGCTCCGCGAGGCCTTGCTGGATGAGATACACTCCTTGCCGCGCGAGCGCATTCTCGTCGAGGAAGGGAAATATAGCGCGCTTTTCGTGAGCGGCGCGCAGTCGCCGCACATTCTGCGCGAAATCGGCTGCCTGCGCGAAAAAACCTTCCGCATGGTTGAAGAAGGCAGCGGCAAACCCCTCGATCTCGACCGCTTTGATCCGTACTATACCCATCTTGTGCTCTGGGACGGGCAAGCCCAGGCCATCGCGGGCGGCTACCGGATGCGCCAAGTCTTTCCCACAACGTCGCGCCGGGTGCTGAAGACGCTCTATACCGCGTCGCTTTTTCGCTTTGAGGAAGAATTTTTCGAGCGGTGCGGCATATCCATGGAACTGGGCCGCGCCTTTGTGGCGCCTCCCTATCAGCGCGAATACGCGCCGCTTTTGATGCTCTGGAAGGGCATAGGCCGTCTTGCCGCCATGGCCGGGACGCGCACGCTGTTCGGGCCGTCAAGCATCGGGCTTGGCTATGCCCCCGAATCAATATTCATGCTGCGCCAACACCTCAAGGAACACTACGGTGCTCCGGATCTCGCGGCGCTGGTCCGGGGACGCCGCGCGCCCGGGCCATTTTCCGGCCCCAACGCGCCAGACGCCCACGGCCTTGAATACAAGGTCCTTGACCGCGTGGTGCGAGGGCTTGAAGGCGACAAGGGGCTGCCCATTCTTTTCAAACACTACCTGCAGCTGGGGGGACGCATCGCCGCTTTCCACGAAGACCGGAAATTCGGCACATTGGATGCCCTGATGGTCGTCGACCTGGCGCTCGCGCCGGAAAAGCTCATGCTGCGGTATATGGGCAGGGAGGGCTTGCGCGCATTGCTGGGGGCTTCGCCCCCACGCCCCCAGCAGGGGCTCTGCCCCTGCACCCCGCCAGGGGACTGAGTCCCCTGGACCCCGCAATAAACTTCGCGGCCCGCATCGGCTGATAGCCGATGCGGGCCGCGAAGCTATATGGGTGTCCAGAGGGCGCAGCCCTTTGGCGAGTCCAGGGCGGAGCCCTGGTGGGGTCTGGGGCGAAGCCCCAGCGTATTGCTACTGCAAGCGTACGGGCAGGTTGGCGATCAGCGCGTCGCAGAGCGCCTTATGCGCTTTGTCCACGTCTTTGTCGGTCAGGGTGCGGGAGGGGTGCCTGTAGGTGACGCGGAAGGTGGCGTTTTTGGTCCCGGCGTCCGGGGCGAAAAGGTCGCATACCGCCATGTCTTCGATGAGGTCGGAAGGGAAGGCGCGGCCGGCGGCAAGGATCGCCGCCACGCTCAAAGACGCCGGCATGACGAGAGTCACGTCCCGGCGCGACGGCGGGAACTTGGGCAGGGCTGCGAACTGGGGCGCGGCCTTGGGAGCGAGCGCCATAAGCGCTTCCGCGTCCAGTTCCGCCATCCAGAGTCCGGCCTTGGCCGCGTAGCTTTCGGCCACCTCGGGCAGCACGCGGCCGAGGAAACCTAAGGAATGGCCTTGGAGGATGATCTCAATGCCGGGGGCGAGCCAGGGATGGTCGGCATGGAGACGAAATTCCGCTTCCGGGAGGTTAAAGGAACGCAGGAGGTGTTCGATGAGCCCCTTGAGATCGGAGTAGTCGGTCTTTTCCTCGGGCCAGGGAAAGGCGTTGAAGCGCTCGCCGCACAGAGCCAGCCCCAAGCGGTGCGACTCGCGCACGCCGGTATCAAAGGAGGCGTCCCAGGCGAACACCTTGGCCAGTTCAAAGAGGCGAAGCGACGAATTGCCCTGGTTCAGGTTGTGGCGCACGGCCTTGAGGAGTCCGGGCGCAAGGGCCAGACGCATGACGTTTTGCTCTTCGGAAAGGGGATTCGCAACAGGTACTCGCCCTTCATTCGGGAGTCCAAGCAGATTAAGATCGTTTTGGCCGACAAAGGAATAATTGACGGTCTCGCGCAACCCCGCCCCGGCCGCCCAGGTTTTCAGGCGGCGCATGAACGGTATCTCGGCGCCAAGTCCGTCCTGCGGCTGCGCCAAAGACTTGAACACACGGGGCAGGGCGGCCGGGATGCGGTCCATGCCGTATACCCTGGCCACCTCCTCCACCAGGTCCACTTCCCGCTCCAGATCGACGCGGGCGGGCGGGGGAGCGATTTGCCAGGAGTCTTGCGCGGTGGGATCGACCTGGCAGCCGAGTCCCAGAAGCGTTTTGCGGCAAAACTCGCCGGTTACGGGCACGCCAAGGAGATGAGCGGCCCGCGAGGGACGAAAGGAAATGTTCGCAGGTCTCCACGGCCTGGGTTCGGCGCCGGCAAAGCCGCGCAGCACGCGGCCGTCCGAGACCTGGGCCATGAGGGCGGCGGCGCGGTCCATGGCGTAGCGGGAGCCGGGCTGGTCCACCCCGCGCTCGAAACGGTAGGAGGACTCGCTGGAAAGCCCCAGGCGGCGGGCGGTCTTGCGGACAGTGGCGGGATTAAACACCGCGCTCTCCAGAAGAACTTCGGTGGAACGCGCGGAGATTTCCGTGTTTTCGCCGCCCATGACCCCGGCCAGGGCCACTGGCTTGGCCCCATCGCAGATGAGCAAGTCGCTTCCTTTCAGGATGCGCTCCTGGCCGTCCAGGGTGGTGAAGCGGTCGCCGTCACTGGCGCGCTTTACCTCGATGACGTTTCCGGCGAGCAAGGCGCGGTCAAAGGCGTGCAGGGGCTGCCCCAACTCGAGCATGACATAGTTGGTCACGTCCACGATATTGGATACCGGCCGCTGTCCCATGGCGGTCAGCCGGTAGCGCATCCAGGCCGGGCTCGGCTTTACCTCAATTCCTTGCAGGATGCGCGCCCTATACACCGGACAGAGATCCGGGTCAGCGATGCGGATATCGACCAGGGACGAGGCGTCCGGACCATGCTCCACCAACTGAATTTGCGGCATGGTCAAGGGCAAATCGAAGGCCATGGCCGTTTCACGGGCCAGGCCCAGAATGGAGAGGCAGTCGGCGCGGTTTGGCGTGATGCCGATTTCCAGCACCACGTCGTCCACACCAAGGACCGCGGCCAGAGACTCCCCCGGCTCCGGCGTTCCGGGCAACACCAAAATGCCGTCATGGCCTTCGCCAAGGCCCAGTTCCGCTTCCGAGCAGATCATCCCGCAGGATTCGACGCCGCGGATCTTGCTTTTTTTGATGGCCTTGTCCCCGGGCAGGGTAGTTCCGGGCAGGGCCACGGGCACGTATTGCCCGGCGGCCACGTTCGGGGCGCCGCACACGATCGTAAGCGGCTCGCCTTGTCCCACGTCCACGCGGCACACCGAGAGCGTATCCGCATTGGCGTGTTTCTCGCGCGATAACACATGCCCCACGGTCACGGCTTTGCATGCGGCAAACGGGCGGTGTATGCCCTCCACTTCCAGGCCCAGCATGGTGAGCCTGTCGGCCAGGGTGTCGACGGTTCCCTCATAGGGGACAAACTCGCGCAGCCAATTGAGAGAAAGGAGCATGGCGGACCCTGAATCTTAATGAATCTAGGCGAACTGGCCCAGGAAACGGATGTCGTTGTCGAAAAAGAGCCGCAAATCCCCGATGCCGTATTTGAGCATGGCCACCCGTTCCACGCCCATGCCGAAGGCGAAGCCCGAATACGCCTCCGGGTCGATGTCAACGGCCTCGAGCACGTTGGGGTCGATCATGCCGCAGCCCAGAATTTCCACCCAACCCGTTGTCTTGCACACCCGGCAGGGCTCGTTTCCACAGGTTCCGGTCCCGCCGCAGATGGCGCAGGAGATATCCACCTCGGCGCTGGGTTCGGTAAAGGGAAAGAAGCTGGGTCTAAAGCGGACCCTCGTATCCGGGCCAAAGATGCGGTGCACGAAAAAGGTGAGGGTGCCGCGCAGGTCGGCCATGGTCACGCCGGTATCCACCAGAACGCCCTCGATCTGATGGAACATGGGGGAGTGGGTGAGGTCCGAATCGCGGCGGTAGACCTTGCCAGGGGCGATGGCGGCCACGGGCGGCTTTCTGGAAAGGAGCGTGCGCACCTGCAGGGGCGAGGTGTGGGTGCGCAAAAGGATGTTATCGCCAATATAAAGGGTGTCCTGCATATCCCGTGCGGGATGCTCGGGCGGGAAATTGAGCGCCTCGAAATTGTAAAAGTCGGTTTCGATCTCGGGGCCGGTGACCACCTCAAAGCCCAGCCCCATGAACGCCTGGCTGATTTCCTCCGTGACAAGCGTCAGCGGATGCAAGCCCCCAAGCGCGCCCGTCCTGCCGGGCAGAGCGGGATCGAATCCCGCCAGCCAGGCTCTTTCCTCTTCACGTTTCAAGGCCGCCAAGCGTAATGCGTACTTGCCCGTCAGCTCTTCCTTCAACGTGTTGGCGGCCTGGCCGGCTTCGCGCTTTTCCTCGGGGCCAAGCTCCGGCAACTTGGCCATGATTTGCGCCAAGCGGCCCTTGCGGCCGAGATAGGCCACACGCAAATCTTCCAGGGTCTCGAACGTATCCGCCCGCCCCAGAGCGGCCGCGGCTTCCGCCTCCAGGGCTTTCAAATCGTCAAGAAGAACCTGGGCCAGGCTCACACGGCGACCTTGGATTTGGCCATCTCGGCGAGCTTGGCGAATCCGGCCTTTTCGCGCACGGCCATGTCGGCCAGGACCTTGCGGTCGAGCTCAACGCCGGCCATGGCCAGCCCATGAATGAACTTGCCGTAGCTCAATCCGTTTTCACGCGCGGCTGCGTTGATGCGCATGATCCACAACTTGCGGAACTCGCGCTTTTTGGTCTTGCGGTCGCGGTAGGCGTAGGCCATGGCCCGTTCGACGTTCTCGCGGGCGGTTTCGTAGAGCACAGAACGGGCGCCCACAAAGCCTTTGGCCAGTTTCAAAAACTTCTTGTGCCGCTTGTGGGCGGCCTGTCCGCGTTTAACGCGCATCGGGATATCCTCCTAAGAATCTTGAGAGGAAACTTTTTGAAAAAAGTTTCCTCTCAAACTCTCCTTCAAAAACTTTTTAACAAGCTTCGCGGGTTTCACCGGGAAACCCGCGCCCCCTATTGAGGGGGTCTGGGGGGCATCATGCCCCCCAGCGGGAAAGTCCAGAGAGGGCAGAGCCCTCTCTGGCGGGGTCTGGGGCAGCGCCCCAGTTTACGCGTACGGTAACAGACGTCTGACTGAGCCTTCGTTGGCCGTATCCACGATAGCGGAGTGCCCCAGGGCGCGTTTGCGCTTGGCGCTCTTCTTGGTCAGGATATGGCGCTTGTTCTGGTGGCGGCGGCGTAGTTTGCCGGAGCCTGTGGTGGTGAAGCGTTTGGCCGCGCTTCTGTTTGTTTTGATCTTGGGCATGTCGTTCTCCTAAAAATTATGACGGCTACTCGGCCGTAACGGCTTTGGGTTCGGCGGGCGGCGGAGGGGCGATTTTTTTGCCGCTTGGGGCGAGCATCATGTTCATGACGCGCCC
>Ga0123354_10012799_pt1 | contig 12993 bp, 10 predicted proteins | sample TergutLab28metaG_2_FD_97872 | JGI IMG/M metagenome (GOLD analysis project Ga0123354, IMG submission 97872) | Labiotermes labralis P4 segment gut microbial communities from Petit-Saut dam, French Guiana - Lab288 P4 | ecosystem: Host-associated > Arthropoda: Insects > Digestive system > Gut ...
CTGGAGGCAGCTGTAATTTGGTACAAGAAATTTCATTTCATATAGTAAAATTTTCTTAATTTTTGATACTTTAAGACTATTTATGATGACAACCAATTTATTTGTCATTGCTAATGTAAAACAGTTGCGAACCGGCGGTAATTTTAGAATTTTACTGCCTTTTTTCCGAACATCTTAGGGTGTTGGCGTCCTAAATTGAGCAATATTTAACAGTTTTCACAATCGGGTTGAGTTTGGCACGATTTTGGAGGGCCTTCGGAATTTCGGGGAAGGGGGGGTTTGAACACCCCCCCCCCTCGGTACGCCACTGACAGGGTGCATTTTGTGTTTGGTGTGGTTCTCAGAACATACAGCGATTATTTCCCTATACAGCATTAACTGATTGATTTTTAAAAATGAGGGGGAGCGAATTTACAGAGCGGTACATACTGAATTTTTGTGTATGATTACGATTAATCGGAGTCTTTAAAGGGTAGTGAGTACCGTCTGCAGGAAGGTTTGTGCTTTGTTCTGTAAGCAGAAAAATACGTTAACGTGGGACATTGTGTGTGAAACCCTACATTGCACATCGATCAGGATCCGGACGCACAAGGTTAGTCATACATAAGTTAAGACACTCTGGAAGGCTTCGTTTAAATGCAGGCAGCTTTTGGACAGATGAATGTTGGAACCCGGCAGGTTCAGGAGGTGCGTGCAGTGAGACACGACTGTTGTGCCGACGTCCATTAACACACGTGCAACTTTAGATTTCAAACAGATTCATTGTCCTCTGTGATGTCACTCAACTCGAAACTCGTTCACCAGTTTAGTGCTGTGTGTTCTCGGCACAGAGGTAAAAAAAAATCCTCAGTTTTCAGTATCACTGGTTTCACGAGAAAGTGGGTTCTGTTGTATGGTTATAGCGTTGGATTCATGAGACATTGTGTGCTGGGAGTTAGCATTTCTGTTGAATGAGGCCACTGGTTTCTATTCCATGGGATACAATTACTGTTTAATAAAACATTCGGCCATATGGTACGAGGCAATGAATTCTGTCCCTAAACTATACATGTTTCGTGTTCGAATCGAAACAACGATAAGCATTATTCAGCAGTGCTGATGACAGTGGCCGCGCGGTCTAAGGCGAGGGACTGCGGCCGCTCGCTTGCTGGGATTGCGGGTTCGAATTCCACGGGGGGCATGGATGTCTTTCTCTTGTGAGTGTTGTGTTTTGTGAGGTGGAGACCTCTTTGACGGGCCGATCGCTCTCCAGAAGAGACGTGCCGCGTATGGTGTGTCTAAATGATTGTGATCGAGGAACCTCACAGAGGAGACCAAGGACCACGGGGGCAGTCGAGCTATGGGGGAAAAATTATCCAGTGATAAGCGAGCAACGTGCTTGCTTGAGTAATAAACATTAGGCCTAAAAGAGCTTCGAATAGAGACAATACAAATGATTGGAAGATGCACCTGGGGATCTGAGATTTATATCTGATGTCGCATCGATACCTCCCCCCCCCCCCGTACAGTCTAATCCTTCCGAAGTCGTCATTCATAACAGCCCCTACATTCGACGACACAGAAACTTCGCGGTTGAGAAACCGTGCTGGAAAACAAGACAGGTAGTTTATGTATAATGTAATAATGAGGCGCGTTCGCGTAACCATTTTTTTCCGCGAGAAAGCAATAAGTATTGCATATTCTGAGAATGTGTCTGTAGCCTTAATTATCCAGCGTGCAATGCGCATGCGCCTTATTGTCATCTGTGACCTGTCTGGCTCTACCGTTATTCCTACATTATCTCATACACAGCACGGCTTTACGGGGGGAAAAAGTTGTTGAGCATAAAATGTGCTTTCATTTTCTCCACAAATTCTGTCTGCAACATTTCTCATTCGAAGAAAAATTCAGCGAGATGTGATCCTACATGTACGTAGGTCTTCATGTAAAGGACCTGTTATCCTGGTCAGATTTTAATGAAACTTGAATTTTGTCGACAAATCTTCGAAAAAACACTCATATGAAATTTTATGGAAATCCGTCTACTGGGAGCTGACTTGGTTCCATGCCGACAGACAGGCTGACAGATGAAACCGGACGCGACGAAGCTAGTGGACGTTTCTCGCGATGTAACGAATGCTCCCAAAGTTACAAATCTAACTTCCCAGGCCTTCCCCATTTTCAGAAAATAGTGTCTCGCTGTGGAACGAAGCCCGCTGCGCCGTCATCTTCATTGCCCCTTGTCACCCGCTAAAGTGTACTCGGCAGTTGACATTGGTTTCTTGTTTGGTTTCCTCCCTGTCCACTTCGCAGACTTATCCTGTCTTTAAGTTACGGCGGACCCTGACCTTACATTATATTTTGTGGTCGTTTTATGGGACTGGTTCGCTTTTAGTCTTGCAGTCCTCTACTCTCGTCTTATGGTAACTGCCCGTTCTGCATAACGACGGGCCGAACATGTCTAGTGCGAGACCCGTAGTGCCGAGGTTCTGCTAATGAAATATAAAAATACCTTCGCAGCCTCCGAACCTACACGGTCTGTTTCTGTTACAACGTTCAGCCGGTGCATGATGAGTAGATAAACAGTCGGTGTTTATTGATAGGTCATATGAAACACATAAATACACGAACTCCACAGAGCAGGGTCCTTCCTGAGAAACTAACAGTTCCTCAGTTAGCCAAGAAATTCCCCGAATTAAACGGAACTCGAAGGTTCATTACCGCATTCACAACAGCCCCTTCCCCCACCTGTCCCTGTCTTGAGCCAGATCAAACCCGCCTGCCCCCGTTCCCATTTCTTGAAGATAAATTTTATCATCATCCTCGCATCTACGCATAGGTCTTCCAAACGATCCTTTCCCTCAGGTTTCCCAACCAAAATCCTGTGTGGACATCTACTGTGCCCTATACTTGCCTCCCATCGTCTTGATTTGATCACCCGAATAATGGTGGTGAATACAGACCATAAAGCCCCTCGTTTTCTCCTCTTCTCTGTTACGTCGTCCATCTTACACCCAAGTATCTTCGTCAGCACCTCGTTTGTGTAGGTTCTGAGGAAGACGTTTTGGCCTAAGGTTTATATACACTGCGTGGATAAAGTACAGAGCTTATTAAAGTCAAAGTGTGAAGTGCATGTAAGTAACCACCACGTGGAGGAACGCTTTTTCTGAAATAGTCTATTAAAATGCTGCAGGGTTACATAATTTATGCCATTCATCATTACAAGGGACGAGCTAAGCGGGACACGTAGCAGATGAGTAATTAATACAAAATTTTGGTTGGGAATCCTGAAGGGAGGAATTGTGTGTCACGTTTGGTGTGCTTCATGACGTTTCGAGCGGTAGGTTGATTAGGGAATGATGAATTGGAAATGACTTGAGAGGAAGCTGTTGTGGTTTTAGTTGTGGTGCTCTCGCGACTTTGCATGGTGGAGTGAGAACAGTGACATTGAACTTCCGTCAGTGTAGCTGGCGTCTGCTTTCGGAACTTGGAAATGCATGGAATACGTAGGCGTGGGTTGGAGGATAGACTTGATGTTAAAGGGCGTTTCAGAGACTGACTGATTTGGGTTGATCTGCCTCAAGATATTGCCCTTAGACGGCTTGTACCGAGCGCTGCAATGAATCGGAGTTTTTTTTGACAGCTTAGCAACCATCAGCGGTACTATATACGAAACTACAAGGGGGTTGCATCCCAGCAGACAGTAAATTTTATAGTGCTGTCCGTAAGAACCACAAATTGCAGTTACGAACATATCTACATTTTTTTTTGTTAAATATTCTATAAGTTGACAATTAACAAATCCAGTAATGATGCAATAGTTCTTGGTTACACAAATCTGTGTGCTGATTAGCAAAAATGATGCACAAAAATTACTAAGCAAATTGTATGTTGTTTGGTGGTCGCCCAGTATGGACCGCTGCTGTCGAGTGTGCAGACATGGACAGTTCTGTACGTGTCTGGGTGCTGCGAGTCCTTTCATGATTTTTTTTTAAGTTGGTAGTTCTGTTGCTTTTAAATAATATAAGTTGGACGAAAATGTTGTATTTTTAAGGTAGTGGCACTGAATAAATTCTAGTCTTTTGTCATAATGGCATAAATTGTCGACTAAACATCACGGATCGCCAATAAACTCGGCCCAATCTTTGGAACGGTTTAGATAATTGTGCAGTTTGTCGGCCCCGATCCCAATTTAGCGCGGAGGCGTCGTATAAAAACTGCGCAATTACTGGATCCTGTCCACGACTAAAAGGTTCACAAGGGTGGAAGTAGAGACAGCAAGTTTTTACCCAGTAGCCGCATTTCTAATGCCCCCCCCCCTTTTTTTTTAATGAAAAACCTAACCCCGGAAAACACTTTCTGAAAGTTTGTATTTATTATGGAATACGTTTCGCTCGGAATTACGAGGCAAAAACACTTTGACGTGAGGCAATATGTGTGGTTTCATTGACTGCAGGGCGTTATTGTGGATGCTGAATTTTGGATGGGTTTCCTGGCGTTGAATGTGTTCGATGTTCTGTAGTTCGCTGTCTGATATAGAAGCTGCTGTAATGTCGGAGCACCCGTTTTTTAAACTCTTCCTCGTTCCAAATCAAACATCTAGGCCCATATCCTTACTTGCACCATCAATACTAGCATTGCTGTACAGCGTCAACATTCGCTCGAGTTGAAACGAATTAAGCGTATTTGGTAACTGATTTATTTGTTTATCTTTTTATTTATTCATTCAGTCCGTTATTATTTGCAAGATTAGATGATCGAGGGATCGCGATTCGATTGCCGACAAGGACGAGAGATTTTCCCCTTTTCCACTGTGTAAATATCGACTCTGGGACTCACTCAGCCTGTTGTACAGTGGTTACTAGGGGGTTCTTTCCCTAGGATTAAGACGGCCGGGACATGCATGTGAGCACTTAACCACAATCTAGTAGCGCGGTTAGAACTGCATACTTCAGCCCACTCTACGTTTTCATGGTGTAGTGCCCGGTTAAGCGCATGGAAAAGCTTAACGTATTCTTAATTAATTAATTAATTGCGATGATCTGAGGAGATTGTCGAGACATGTAGCATGAATCGAAGAACAGGAATAAATACAAAGTTGTAATTTGGAACCTGATGGGAAGACATGTGTTAGAGATGGAAATAAGAGGATTAAAAAAAAAATTTTAGAGCTGTGAGGCGCGGAATTTCCGTTTTTCTGGCTGAGTGGTTTGCTGGCAGGAACATTCTCGTGAACCTTTCGAAAGAGGAAATAATTTCTTGTCAATCTGAGCGACTGTGAATGGTGCAAGGAAGAATCTGTAATATGAAATTACTGACGTACGTATGAATTCCTCACTTAGCTAACAATAGGATCCAGCTAGCGTAGTCGGCATAGTGAGTACGCTGCGGCCTGGAAGGTCCGGATTTTATATCTTGGTAGGGACAAATTTTCTTGTATCTTCTCCAGTACGCCCACCTACTCTGCGGCACAACCATCTTCAGGGTACTGGAGTTCCTTCCCGGGGATTAAGCGGCCAGGGCGTTAAGTTAAAAAACTCACTTCCATCGAGTGCGGAGGTTAAGAGAGTGTGGAGCCATACCTCCACACACGATATAAGTAAAAGGTATGCCTTCATGGTGTGGACAGGGAAAGCCTTTAACTTTACTTAGCTAATGACTTGGCCAGTTACTTTATGATTCCGATCTTGGCACTGGAGGAGCCGGAATAGCTCAGTCAGCATAGTGACTAAGCTACAAGCTAGATGACGGATAAATCTCGATTAATTTCTGGGTAGGGGCAGGGGATGTTCCACATTTATAAAACTTTCAGACCGGCTCCGGTGCCTACCAAGTCTCCTGTCCGATGGGTTTTGGAGGCTGTTTTTCAAGGGTGTCGAGCGGGTCACTTACCTCAGTAAAGCGCCAAGCTTAAGAATACGTGGATCTGGACCTCCTCTTCCTTGAGGCGTTTTGACGTAATGATGAATTAAACAGTGTCATCAGTTTGACGTTTTATCACATTAGCCCTTTCTGCTACTGCAGTCTGTATCGAAACAGCTTTGCCCGGCGGGATGATGTTTGCACAGCGTGTTGCAGATCGTACGATTCGCAGGGTAATCATGGTCAGCCGATCATTTTGGCCGCAAGGCCTACTGCTCTAAACACATACTGACAGCTGCGGACTGCGATTCCAAATTTTAGACTCTTGGGTTCGAATTGAGAATATGTAAATAAATAAAAAGCTACATTTCTTTTTCAGATTACTACAGCCTACTGTCACACTGGGGAGCAGCCAGCGGCCTCAATTTGAAACCGTAGTATAGTCATTTTCATGGTAATTCAATTGCTTATTTCGTTTCATTTCGTAGTGAGTTACTTAGTGAGAAGTTATTTAGTGAGAAGTTACTTAGTGAGAAGTTATTTAGTGAGCGTCATTATTAGTCTTTTGGGCTGTGTGGTTTGGTGTTTGGCCATTTTGTTGGCTAAGGTCCTCAGCTTGAATCTTTTTTTTTGGGGGGGGGGGCAAATTAAATGCCGTGGGTGGGGGGTGGGGGGGGGGTGCTGGCCTTTTCTGTCGTACTGGCATTCTTAGTTCTTGCGTTAAATCAGCGATTGAAACTTCCCAGATCATTCCCATCGCAGCATTCGTACTAGTTCTCTCCACTTTTCTTCCTGTGCTGTAGCATAGAATTTCCGCCCTTTTGAAACATTTGTGAAATCAAGAAGGATACTAACATAGCCTTTTCCATTCTCACTGAACACAAACACTCACAACGCTTCCAAAGCTGACGGCTTTTGCGGGGGGGGGGGTCCAGGTACGTATTAGTGGTTGCACGTGTGAAACAATTGAAAATATTATATGGTACAAGAAAGAACCTAGTTCAAGGATGGGCATTGTTTTGTCCAGCATTAGCATTGCACGGCGGTAAAAAAAAACGAAATGTGTCTGATTTGAGAAAGCAGAGGGTAAGCTCTTCATGTGGTCAGGTGAGCCCCACGACATTAAGGCGTAGAGGAAAAGAGGGCCTGCCATTTTTGGACAGTTAATTCTAATTATTTATGGTTTTCAGCACTTTAAGGGGTAACCAACACGACACACACTATAGTAATTGCATGGTCTTTAGTTTCTTTTTATGAATTGAGCCTGGTGATGGCCCTTTGGGGTCGAAACATGTGGCAATAAATACTGTAAATAAATTTGATGTTTGTGTGACCGTGCATCTCTGATACAATAATATAACAACCAACTAGATGCAGCAATAACAATTTATTAGTAATTTCAATGAGCTTAACATGTTTCGGGTGATAATTTCGCCCATCCTCAGGAGCACTAGACTGTGTTACAGCTTGTGGTATAATGCACCGAAGAAGTTGCTGCTGGTGATTAGGTTGAGGTGGAACGCAGTTCCACCTCAACCTAATCACCAGCAGGCAGCATCGCCGGTGCATTATACCACAAGCTGTAACACAGTCTAGTGCTCCTGAGGATGGGCGAAATTGTTGCCCGAATCATGTTAAGCTGATTGAAATTACTAATAAATTGTTATTGTTGCATCTAGTTGGTTGTTTATATTATTATACTATAAATAATGTTGTTTCATCGTTTTCACCCCTGTAATTATACGAAAATACAACGGCATGTCTGACTTTAGAACTAAAATGAGAAGGTTTCGTAAACGTGTGTGGAACGGGTCAAGTTTTGTGTCCTAGTTTTTGTTTTAAATGTGAGGATTTCAAACATTATGCAGTTGTTGGCTGGAGCGATTTGAATTGCTGTTCGCGGTCAGTGACTGGGAAGTACTCGGTGGTTTTGCAGTATTTTAATGTGTGTTCGATTAACCACCAGGGATGGTATAGGTCTAATGAAAGTGGGGTGGCTGCAGGCTGCGCACTCTCTTCCTTCCAAATCCCACCAAATTCACACATCATCGCCTAATCATTTCCTCGTTGTCACTTTCAACACGTTTATAAGGTACAAAAAAAATATTAAAAAATTAGCGTTGTAGCATCTAGCACTAGAGGTTCTTCCAGCGATTAATATTAAGACTACGGAGTGATGGGCTGTGACGGTGCGTAGTTTGGTATGTACAGGGTGGTTCAGGAGGGAATGTCAATATTCTGGGATGTTATAGTATCGGTCATTGTGAGGTAAAAAGTTCGTATGAATATGTGGCCAATTCTGAATTGCTACCAAGACAGAGCTATTTGAATCTACAAATCCTATAGCTTTGTGAATGGGAAGAAAGATAAATTACTTGCTGTTTATTTGACTTTAATTTTAATTTAATGTTTAAATGACAAATTTGTTACATTTCACAATAAAGGTTCGAAAATCCCACCGTCAACTGGTGTGCTAAGATCGCGTGTTGTCTGAGTTGATCTTCATGTTTCTTTATGCGGGCAGCAGCATCCAAATTGCGAGCAACTCGTCTCGCGTATCCACCTTCCTTTTGTAAACGTCGCTCTTCATCCAACTCAGAAACAAAAATCCTACGGAGTTAGGTGTGGAGATCTTGGTGGCCATATTTCGGTAATCATTCCTAATTCGACATATGTTCATACGAAGTGGTTTTCTCAGAATGACCGATACCATCTCCTCCCAAAATCTTTCCTCCTGAATCACCCAGTATTTACCAATATTCAGGGGGAACCTGGAACCCCAGTCTGCATGGTGGAATATAACCACTCTAATTTTAGTAGCGTATGTTCATCTGGTAATTAAGCATTAGCGGAGGAGTCACGTTAGCTCAATGTGAGCAAAGTGCTTAGCTACGAGTTGGAGGAGCTGATTTCGATGTCCGGTCGCCGTCATGTTCGGACATCCAGTGATCACATAGTGGTGCATGCGGTGGTCACCAAGTGCTGGAATAGGTGGAGCTTCTACTTGTGGGACTTAAGCCTCGTGGAAGTGGTCATGACGTCACGAAGCGACGGATTTAACGTTTTCTCTGTACGAAGCACACAGTGTGCGCCCGTGGTGAATGTCGTGTCAGTCTGTCTTCGGTTTTATTACTGAAGGGGTTTTTTTTGTGAATTTTAATGGAATTTGGTATTAAGATCTGCACTAAACTCTGTTGGTGCAATGTAATTTTATTCGTGTCGGCCATGTGTACCGTAAACCCTGCCTTGTTCATGCCCACGTCAGACTTCTTGATTTTCCCCCAAAACGGCTCTTCGTACAAAAATTTCCCCATGATGTAAGACACAGATTTGTTTAAGTTTTAAAATTCTTATTATAAACATATGTCATTGTGATGAATGTGAGACTGTGGGGCGAAAAGCACCTTCTGACGCTTATGGCCAAACGGCGGAAATCGTCTCCGGAGTTGGTCGTTCCCACAATAAAGGTCAGTGCGGCAAGCGAAGTTGCCAAGGAAGCTTTTGGACAGGGCATCACAAATTTTCCAAAAAACATGGGAGCCACCTCAAAATTCTGGGTGACACGCAGCAAGTTTCATACCGACAGCCTACGAGTGTTATGCCCCACCGTACAAAATTTAGTCGCCACGGGCGACCTTTCACCCGGGATTTGTGCATTCCTGCTTTTTGGAAAATGTGTACACCAAGTTGTTAAAACATTTGGCCTCATACTGGGTTGGAAAATAAGTTTGATTCGTATGAGCAAGTGAGATGAGATGTGTCAGTTTGTAGTTAAGCTAAGCCAGCTGAAACCAGGTGCGGCGCCGTAAGTTTAGCTGTGTTGTGAACTGAATCGCGAACCCGTCTCGTGCATCCTCAGCTTATTAAAGTTAGTAGTTATTTCTTGATTCTCACTCCTGCGAAAAGGCCCTGTACGTGACCGGTCGTACTCCTTGGCTTCAGCTACCACAGCCACAGGTTCGGCTACCAGAGTTTTTCTTAACCCCGCTCATTGTGTTAATGCTTGTTTTGTTCAAACCTGTGGCGTGGCAATTAAATAACGAGACCGATTTTATCTACATGTAGTTCCCATTATGGTACTAGTCGCCACTTCATACGAAACTTCCATGCCTCGAAACGTTCCCTGGAGTCGTTTTGAGAGAGTTCTGTACGTATTTCCGACTTTTCTTCATGCGTCTCGCGTAAAAAGTTTAAAGTTTCGGTGGCAGTTGCCGTCTGTCTCACAAGAAATTGGACGTTTATCTGTTGCTCTATTTTCTCGTCATGCGACTTGCTAAGAAACCCGCCATAAACTTTGGTTACTCGACGCTACGTCAGTGTAGCTAAGCGTGATTTGTTGTGTGATTGGCGATTATTCTGCTGTACTTATTGCCTGAGTTTATGTGTGAGGTCAGGGGGGTCAAGGTCAGGATTTGCGCGTGCATTCCCGTTATGTGATAACAACACCTCATAGCGCTTTGATCAGTTGACCTGTCTCTGTGGACCAGGAGTCGATATGACATCAACCGGTTTGTTCCGTTCATCGTATCAATCCGTGACATCAAATTGAGGTTTTGTCCAAAAGTCGGGATTTTGCTCCGTATCGAAGCGATTTGTCGTCCGTTCACTCTTTTTTTTTTTACAAATAAGTTTCCCGTAACTAAAATGAAGGTGGTATGCTTGTTAAGCGATGATGCGTCACTCACAAACCGGAGGTGCCAGTTCCGAATTTCCGTCTGATTACTGAGTAACCTGCCACTTGTGTTTATCTTAGTAATTAACCAACTTGATGCACAAAATTTTTGTTTTACAATAAGTTTATTTAATGCCTGTACATGTTTCGAGCACCATGTGCTCATCATCAGGAAGCCAAAATTGTTTTATACAGCGTCTGGTATCATCACGCCTATAGGTGGCCGTCCCGTGCACAGGTTGAGATATGACTGGTCCTCTCTCAGCATGTGCACGGGACGGCCACCTACAGGTGTGACGATACCAGACGCTGTATAATACAATTTTGATCCCCTGATGATGAGCGCATGGTGCTCGAAACATGTAGAGGCATGAAATAAACTTATTGTAAAACAAAAATGTTGTGCATCAAGTTGGTTAGTTACTAAGATAAATATACTGAGATGCACGGTCAGCAAAACGTCAAAATCTGCCGCTTGTGGTCTTACTCAGTTCAGCTGAATGTTCGGATTGGCCACTGCTGCTTCCCCCTAAATCCTTACCAACTTATTACGATTATCTTTTGATCTAATTTGATACTATTAATTTTGTAATTTTCAAAGTATCTTATTTAACTGCGCTGTTAATTTGTTAGATTATGTGACTTCGGTGATGGGCAGAAGGAATGAGCAGAAGCATTGGTGGACTGGTGCTGTCAGTGGCGGCAGGGAGCAGAAGTAAGCATAGAAAAATGTCTTCCAATGCCTCCCTCATGGCGCGACAGCCCCAACTTGGCCAGGCATTCTCATTATCGAGGCTTCACCATCACATTGAGACACACCCTGGACGATTGAGTGGCCCTTCACAGTGACCTCTACCTGACAACACACAACACTTACAGCTGACAGAAATCCATGCCCCCCCCCCCCGGTGGGATTCGAACCCGCAATCCCAGCAATTGAACGGCCGCAGAACCACGCCTTAGACCGCGCGGCCATTGGCATCGGCCAGTGCCACTTCACCTGCCACAAATCCTACTTTCACTGACCTGGGATCGAAACCGGGCCCCGCGGTAAGAAGCCGATAACTAACTTACGTGGTGCATGACACAGTCTGACGCAGTGTCACTTTTGAGATCGAAGAGGGGGCGTTGAAAAAATTAAGAATCGATTTTAGTATTTTGTTATGAAATATGTAAGTCACGTTGTGCATGATGTTTCCTTTTACCGATCAGTGTTTTAAAGGAAAAAATTAATAAAGAAGTTGGACATCAGCTATTAGGCTGTATTAACCCGGAATTTAAATAGAACACTCTAATGGAGTAATTGTGAGGTGAAATGTAATAATTGTGATTATGATGGTGGTGATCACGAGACATGCAGTAACCGGTTTTTTGTGTTTTACCACGGAAACTCGACGAAAACCCCGCAAACACTTTTATTCCCAATTTCTGAAGTGGAAGTTTCGTGGCACTGGCACTGATAAAATAACTAGCCGGGCGCGTCATTGGCCTTTCCCTACAAGAAACCTCATTTACAGTATTGAAGAGACTGGTCGGTGGTCAATATTTGTTCAGCCCTGGTGATTCAGTGAGGTTCGTGTACCTCGGTGATTGCGTTTATTGAAGCCACACGCGGATCGTGTAACAGCATCGTTATCATTTTGTGTTTGTGTGTGTGTGTGTGTGTGTGCTCTGAAATGTGTCATTTAACAAACGGACGGAAGAGGTTATGGCGCCGTCGCTGATTTAGTGGCATTTATATTGAATTAAGTGACTTTTTTTCCTCGCTAGTAATAACTAAATTACAAAGTAGTTGTAGTAGTTCCATTGTTGCCAGAATCAAAACCTACCATTGGACACGACCCTCATCCAGCTCTGTACATTTCCCGTCTTTACAACCTATATCCTTAAGAGCCATTTTAGACGGGCGTCTCTGGTCGGCCAAGGGGGACATTACCCGCGATAGATCAAGTATAATGGCAGGCGTTTGTATACGCAAACGAATACTGCCACGCCATATCGAGTGGAATTTTAACCAGACTTTGTTTCTGTAGTGAAACCAACCAGATACATCAGTGTATCAAATTTATTTTATTTTGGGATAACTCTACATGTTTCGGACGGTCTTTCCCTCCATCATCAGGAGTTCACGTCTGTACATACAGCAACATGCATATGTGAAACAGATACTGCTAACTGCTTGCATCTGGTTGGTTTTACTATAGAAACATATCACGATGCACGTCAAATTTTACTTCTTCACTTGATTTATAATAGTGTCAAAATAATACCATCCACTCACAGTGCTGCTCTAATATATCACAGACTGTGTACGTACCACTCACCAAATTAACCTTCAATGCGAAATTTTATATATATACTTACTTACTCCATGGTGCAGAGTCCTTCTTGAGAAGCTAACTGGTTTGCAGCTAGTCAATAAATTCCCCGCATTTCACGGAACCCGAAGGTTCATTACCGCACTCACAAGCGTCCGCCAC
>Ga0123354_10012801_pt1 | contig 12991 bp, 6 predicted proteins | sample TergutLab28metaG_2_FD_97872 | JGI IMG/M metagenome (GOLD analysis project Ga0123354, IMG submission 97872) | Labiotermes labralis P4 segment gut microbial communities from Petit-Saut dam, French Guiana - Lab288 P4 | ecosystem: Host-associated > Arthropoda: Insects > Digestive system > Gut ...
CCCGGGTGGGACATGGGGGTAAAGAAAAAGGGGGGGACCACATTTTTGGGCAGGGAAAATTTTCCCCCCCCCCCCCCACTAACTTATGTACAGGGAAGCAAAAACCTGGTTCACAATACAACTAAACAATAGCCATATGAGTAAAGGAATAAACGACAATGCAGTCCCTGTGCATGGAATGGAGGCGAGTGGTCAGCTTCACGCCCTGGTCGTTTTAGCCTGGGAGAAAGACCCACTGAACAGCCATTCCATAAGTTTTGGGGAATACAAAAGCATTTAGACGGGCCCAAATTTTTTGTATAGTGCGTGGGTGTCGTAACAGGTCAACATTGTTTTCTTCTTCCTCCTTATTTCGCTGCATTTTACGTTCAGCATGGCTGTTACACTCGGAATGGACCCGTTTCCTTGAAGGTGCTGGTGGACTGAGTGACAGCACATCAATGGAAAATTCGTCGCCGAGGACGGACAGCCTGTAGTGCATGCAGTTTCAGGAACAAACTGCATTTCGGTTTATGTTCTCTGTAGCTCAGTTGAGGTATATGCGGCGAATGGTAGAATGGCAGTGACTAATAAATTGGAAAGGATAAGGAAGGAACGGATAGCGGCATAATCTGGGCACGACGCAAACGAATCACACGGTCAGGACAGCCGTGTCCCGACCGAGGATGGACTGAGTTATTATATGTAGCAAAATATCTCTGTCTCAGTCCGTTGGTATTTGTCACTGGCTCTCCAGAACTTCCTAAATATTATGGTTTTCGGGGTTTCCTATTCTACCGTTCAGGTCTCCTGAGAGTAAGATGTTATCACTTTTTGTTAGGTTTGTTTAATATTTCCTGTAATTTGTTATAAAAGTTTTCGTTTTCTCCAACTCTTCCTTCTTCTGGGAGGTAGAGTCTAAAAAAAAAAAGATACTTTCCCTCTTCCAAAATTTGGTTTTACCTCAGTCATTCTTTCACTCCAGTAAGTGTAGTTAATAACAGTGTTTTGCTTGATTTACGAATCCAAATAATTACACCCGCTCCTGTTCGTGTACTTCTATTTACACCACCACATTTTGTTACATAATTATTTGTTTCCAGTGTACCCTTCAGTTTCATTTTTGATTTTGTAATGGCTGCTTTTTTGTTTCTCATTTAATACCATGTCCATTTCCTTTTCTTTGTGGGCTAGTCCCCTTACATTCCAGGTTGCACATTTGATTATATTTTGCTTTTACCATTTTCGCTTAACTGTCTTCTTGCAAAAGTTCGTCATCATGTCTGTCGTTGTGTTGTCTTTACATTGACGGTTCAAAGTAATAACTCCCTAGACCGGGTTACTAGCATTCCGCTAGGTAGTCCGGTGTGGTGTTGCTACCTTTTAGCCCCTGTACCTGCGTGTTCTGCAGCATTTCCTCTGTGGATGATGAACAGTTATACCGCTGAGCCTCGGTCCCCAGAGCCTCGTTAGCTGGGGTAGGTGAAGATGGGGTTTGAGTAGGAGAGCTTACTGATTGCACTTCATTACCCCTTGCAACCCGTGGCCTTCACAATTACTGTAGATTTCACAGTTAAATTATTCGCGAACGAACGCAACGTACAGTCTTGATGTTTAGGCGCGTAACAGAACGAATACATACTCTAAGTTCGTCATGTCTACCTGTCTGTCCCCATCCACGACGCAGCTCTCACGGCAAGGATTTTCGTAAAATTTGACACTGGGGACATTTTTACTAAAATCTGTAGACACGTCCAAATTTTGGTTAATATCAGACAGATAAAACTTTACATGGAGGCACAAACACATTGTTACCACCGTTACATCTTGGTTACCAATATTACCGGCGTTCCTCTGGTCACTACGGTTAGCTTCGATACGAAGGTTATCAGTGTTCCTATGAAGGCCATGATTTCGTGCACGCGCAACAAGTTTCCACTCTACGGACATTTTCGAATTTGTTTCGTATATCCTTCGCGCAGGCCAATTGCGTCTAATCCATCCATTCCCTAGGTTCTTTAGTTTTCACGATCTGGGCCAAATATTCAAAGTCGCGATACTCTCCCTGTTACGTTATTATTATTATTATTATTAAATCACAGCGGTTTGTCTGTTTTTAAATTGTACGGGTCACTGATCAAGCACTTATTCATTTTCTGCTAAAAACTTTCTAACTCTATGGCATGTACTGCACTGCTTTCTGGATTATAAAATATAGAAAAGGGCTAAGATTATTATTATTATTATTATTATTATTATTATCATCATCATCATCATAATTATCATCATCATCTCTTTTATGCAGGGTATTTACACTTATATTCCTGAGACAAACTATGTCCCTAGGGAATACAGTGTTGCAACTATTCTGTTGTTACTATTCATGGTGCTTATATCTTTGGTTCCATTGTTTGAATCTATTGTATTTTTACATTAGTACTTTCCGAAGTATGTGTTTTCAGTGCCCAGTATGGCTGTTTTCTGTTGTTCCTTGACTTCTTGTTTTCCTGGTATGTTGCCTACGTATTTTCTGAATGACTTTGAAATAGTCTCGGTCGTTCCTATTATTATTTGTTTTTACATTCCACATGCGCTGTATTTCTATTGTAAGGTCTTTATACTTTAGAATCTTCTCGTCTTCTTTTCTAATCACATTTCTGTCTCCTAAAATTGCAACTTCTATTAACATACATGTTCCATTTTCATTATCACGGATTATAATGCCTGGTTTGTTGTTGGGGATAGTTCTGTCAGTTTGTATTTGTTGGTTCCACAGTGTGGTTACCTTGCCTCCTTGAACTGTTTCTACTGATTTTGACACATGTTCATACCAGTGTTTTTTGTCCAATTGTACCTCTGTTTCCTTATATATGTTGAAGTGTAGTTGTGCACACACTCTATCATGTCTTTTTATGAACAGTACATAAAAAGACATGATAGATTGTGTGCACATTATTGGGCATGCTGATATTATGTGGTCCATTGTCTCATCAAACTTTTGGCAAAGTCTGCACTTGCTAGCTATATCTGTGTTCAATATTTTTGTCGCACAATATTTATAACGCTTGGTCTTGTGCTGCCACTATTTCACTTTCAGTTTCTGCTTTTAGGTCTCCCTTCGATAGCAAGAGGAACGTGTCTTCTCCACTAATACGCTGTCTATCTATATTTCTAATGTACTGCCCATGCATTACTTTGTTTTCCCAATTTTTCTTTAGGGACTCTCCCAATCTTGCCTTTGTGTGTTGTATTGCATCCTGTTTTGCGTCACTCTTCTCATTTGATTGACTTAATTCTTCTGTGATCTTTGCTGCTGTCTTAATTATTGCGTTCATATTTGGTTGAGTGCTTTCATGGCTTTTAACAATGTTTACAAACTGGTCTTCTTTATAATTCGTGTTAAGGTATTCTGCAATATTAAATATGTCTGCTTTATATGCTGCTTCGATTTGTACCAGTCCTCTCCCTCCTTCTTTCCTCTTTACATACAGTCTGTCTGTCATCTTTTAGGTGATGTACTTTATACAGTGTTAGCATCTTTCTAGTTTTCCTGTCAATTTTTTTTCAGTTCTCCAGTTAATTATACCAAAACTGCATCTCAACACTGGGACAGCTAGTGCTCCAATTGCTGTAATTTTATTCCTGGCGTTCAGTTCAGATTTCAGTATCATTCTTAATTTCCTGTAGTATTCCTGTTTCAATTTTTCTTTCATTTGTTGATGTTGTATGCCTTCACTTTCCTCAATCCCGAGGTACTTGTACGTTTTCCCCGGTTCTAGCTCTTGTATTTCTCTGTTGATGTCGATCACTAAATTTTGCGAGTGAACTAGTTTGCCTCTTTTGAATGCAATATTGGCACGTTTTACAAGTCCAAATTCCATATGGATATCATCACTGAAGGTTTTAATTGTTTGTATCTGTTTTTGGAGCTCTTCCCCTGATTTAGCAATCAACTTCAAATCATCCATGTAAAGTAGGTGTGATTCGTATGTTTGCCTTTGTTGTGTGCTATTATTTTTATTATTATTATTATTATTATACGATATGGATGTCTCTTGTCACAGCTGTTATTCCTGGTACTTCTCTTGATTCAGCGATGATCCCCACCGCTCAGGCTTCAAGCTTCACACTGCAGTACTTTCCATATTATGTGTGATGTTCCAAGTATAGCTGTATTTTGTAGTGAATCTATCGAATGTTTTCCTGGTACAGCTTCCAAATTTTTTCTTAAGCTTCACGTTACTAATCCAGTGGCTCCAATTATTACTGGTATAATCGTACATTAGATTATTATTATTAGTAGTATTAGTAGTAGTAGTAGTAGTCATAGTAGTAGTAGGTCTCTTGTCCCAGGCCTTTCCTTCCTGGTACTTCTCCTCTTGAACCACCGGTGATCCCCAACGCTCGGACTTCAAGTTTCAGGCTGCAGTACTTTCCGTATTACGTGTCATGTTCCAAGTATAGCTGTCTTTTGCAGTGAATATATTGAATGTCTTTCTGGTATGGCTTCCAAGCATTTCTTTCAACCTTTCGTTACTAGTCCTGTGTCCCCATTTATTACTGGTATTATCACATATATCATGCTTCAAATTCCCTGTATCCCTATATATAAACTCTTGTATTTTATTACTATTGGCACTTACATAGCCGTTAAACACAACAACCTTCTAATAAAAATAAGTAATAAATGTTACATGTTTCGGTCCTTAAAGACAATCATCACGCACTAAAATACATAGTTTAAAAGTAAGTAAATGTGTGTATAGTTGTTGTGAAATTTGTGAGACCTCAAATTTTTACAAACTTTTAAAAAGTCGTCGCAGCATTAAAGTATGTATATTTCATATTTCTCACATATATTTGTGGTTATTATATATTTTCTATGCTGTTCTTCATACTGTTAAGAGTATGTTGACTGGTTTTTATTTGCTTAGATATTAAAGGCGCCTGGCGTATTCTGGTTGAGCGCGAATTCACTTGAAACCGTTAAGTGGCCTAATTGTAACATCAAATGTCGATGTGAGCAGGAATTTCCATACCAGTTCAGACCGGCACTGGGGCCCACCCAGCCTCCTGTATAATGGGCACAGAGTCTCCTTCCCGGGGTAAAGCGGCCGAGGCGTGGAGTTGACCACCCACCTCCATCTACAGCCGAGGTTACCTCTACTCCCGCTCAGGGCTTTCATGACCTGTTCTAGGGTGACCTTTCCCTTTACTTGTACCTACCCATGAAGTTCAAACACAAAGGCAACGAAAAATGAGAAACTAAAATTCTCCATCCCCTTGCAGAGTAGCAACTTCTCCGGCAAGCCGGTGAGGCGGGTAGTCTAGACACTGGGCTGCAGATACAGCTTCAATATTTGACTTCAGTTCTTGGATGAGAGTAATAATGGTTGACGAAAAAGACAAACCGGAGCGAAATGTGATGTCTGAATAAAAGGAGAGAGCCAATTATTAAAAGCAATGTTGCTCATGGAAATAAAGAGAAAAAAGGAGCCAGTTACATTCTCCAGATTCCGCCCTTGAGACTTGAAACACTTGCGAAACCAATGGTCAACATTTCTTTGTCGTCATCGACGCTCTGCATACTGGTGAGACGGCTTTTGTGTTCATGAATGGCATTTTTGAAAAGAGTAAATTTTGTTGAGTCGAATGATAGGGTGAAGTGAATGCTGATCTGGCAAGGAAGTGGAAGAAGCAGTTATGGACATTTTTAAGTAGTCCAAAAAGATGAGGAATTCTACGAAACCCATCATTCAAGATAAATATTACCCGACTGTATTCAAACTGGGTACCCTCAGAACACAACCAGGTTAGTTCAATTCCATTTCAGAAAGTTGGCCCTGTCGTGACTAGGCATTAAAATCTCGAAGTTACATGTCATCCGGATTATGACGTCAAATATACAGGTAAACAGCTACCGACTTTCAAATCAGGTCTCTGCCTCAATCTACAGGGTCTGAATAGTCCAAGAACACTTTCTGAACACGGTGTCATATCCCTGAATACCTGATTTTTCCCAAACACCGCTACGAACACCTCGCATTTCGCACATCACGGTTTTGCAGCTGGATATGGGATAAAGAATATCCATTGGTTTTCAGAATGGTCAGCCTATGCCTTCATAACTGTACGTGTCACATAGTGAAAATATATAATGTGTATCAGAGGCTAGTAACAACACAAATGCACAGCAAGAAACTTAAGTTCATAGGGAAAAGATAAAAAAATAAATACTCCATTTTGGCTGTATACAAAATATGGGTAACATCTCGTCGATAAGAGCCAAAGTTAAATTCGAATAAAGAAAGTCAGAAAGAGATACAGACACACGAAAAGAAAAACGAATGAATGAACGCATTACAAAAAAGAAGGAAATAAGAATGAAGAGAGAAAAAGCACAAAAATTATGGAGTCAGATGGCCCAATATCCTTGAGAGTTCATGAAACTTATCCGAACAACATCGCAAGTCTGCGTGACATTACATATTGCACTGCGCCATCTTCAGACTTCTAAGTAACTATCTTACGGATCAGATTACAAATAAAAGCTGTTTCGACGTCACGTAAAGGAACTGAATCCGGTGGCGTTGTTTTCCACATGTCACTACTTGCCAGTTACAGGTAAGCCTTCAATTTAGCGTAATTAAGAGTCCTGTGTGAGAATTGACCAGCTTTACCTGTTGACGAGCAATGGTCTCAAGACTAATGCTAGCACCACACTACAGACGGAAAACTTCGTCACGGCTGTTTAAAGTCTATTTCTTGTGTAATTAACACTTTGCACATTCAAGGAAACATTGAATGGCAACTCTGTGTCGTTGAAACGCCACATAATATTACTATAACTGAAGATTTAGGCCCGCTTGACTGTTATGCTCTGTGACTGGTATCACTATTACCGCATGCAATCTAAAGAAACAAGCAGATCATCATAATCGTGATCATCATCAGTGGATGTGCTGTAAGGCAACAAGTAAATAAATCAATTCTCCTCCAAATTTTAAAGTTAAAACACAGAAGCTTTAACTAGACTGTATGCCCCCAAAGACGTGTCATTAAGATCCTCTGAAACGTTGACATGACGTAACAAACTAGAAACTTGATCGTCAGCAACACCGGTTTAAAATTTCATGGCAGGTACTGCCTCTAACTATTGAGGAACAGTGGAACATTTTCTGCACTGACATTTTTTAATCGTAAATCCAGACAGAATATTCTGTGTTTCAAAGCAAGATGTCTCGTGGGTAACAAGGGAGGTGTCACTACGTTAATTGTGATCGAAAGTATTTCAATCCGTTGATCAGAGAATCCTAATATTTCACACGACCTACAGCAGTCAGCGACACTGTCAAATTTAAATAACGCTTACATAAATATATAATGATGTATCAGTCAAACACAACAAAAAACTTTATTATGTTTATTATTGTATTAGGGCAACATGTTTCGATTCTTATAGAATCATCTTCAGGCCCTTCTAAGATACAGATCCTTACTTAGTAAGGATCTATAAGGATCTGTATCTTAGAAGGGCCTGAAGATGATTCTATAAGAATCGAAACATGTTCCCCTAATACAATTATAAACATAATAAAGTTCTGTTGTGTTTGACTGATACATCATTGTATATTTATGTATGTGTTAAACACTTCGTGATGGCAAAAATAAAAAAATAATTGAAATTAAATAACGCTGTTGCACCACACATCATCGAACTCGCGGAGTCATGACCGGTACACTTGCTTTGTGTTCGGGGGGGCCCCGAGTGCGACATCCAGGCCAGAAACCGCCTCTTTCAAGGCATATGCCGCAACGGTACATTATATAGGCCATGTCCATTTCTTTCTCCATCCTTTCTGCACTCAAATCTTTACAATATACATATCCGTTTATATATTTAACAGCCAAGCGTGAGTCGTCTATCTGTATATCCGTCCGCCAACCCAACCTGTTCCCCCCAAAATGTCGTAAAAATGTTAAGTAGGAACAAGACAGGCAATAAACGTATAACGTAACATTACGGCGCGTTTGTGCAACCACTGTTGTAGTGGAAAACAATAAATATTACATATCCTGAGTATGTGTATGTAGCCTTAATTATCCAGCACAAAATGCGCAGGCACCATAATGTCAACTGTGCCCTTCCCGGTTCTACAGTATTTTCCCACAGTATCTCATAAAAGATATGATTTTTTCTAAAAAAAAAAAAGTTACTGAACATAAAATGTGTTTTTCGACTTCCTATACAACTTTTTTTCTGAAATATTTCTCATTCTAAGAAGAATTATGCGAGATATTAAGAAAAATGTATATTGTCTTCATGTACAGCACTCGTTATTCTTTTCAGATTTCGAATTTTCTCGACATATTTTCGATTAATATCAAATTCAATGAAAATCCGTCCAGTGGGATCCGAGTTGTTCCATGCGGACGGACGGACGGATAGACAGACAGACAGACATGACGAAGCTAACAGCCGCTTTTCTCAATGCTGCGAAAAGTGCTTAAAGTGAAAAGCAGCCCTGGGAAAACTGTCATTTTACGGTCCATGAATTATGTTAGAGGCAGTCATTGTAATTATTCGCCCCGGGCACCTTAAAACCAAACTACGCTCCTGAGTACCAGAAGACAAATTATTTCATGTACCTGTGTTTTACCATGCATATTTATATCGTCTCTAGCTTTAGTTGGTGGTGCCAACAAACTTGATGGAATCACACTGAAACAAGTACCCAGTGCGATACGAAACACAACAATTACTGAACGCGTCCTGTGACTGCGGTAGACTGTGTTTAGTTAAACTATTAGCACCAACGAATTCCGTAAATATGGTTAACTAACGCGCTTCGTACAGGCTGTTGTTTAACTAACAGAAACCACCCATTAAGGGGGCGGATATATTACAACATTCAGTTACATCAGGAGTCGTTGCTACCAAGAAGTATAGCAGGTCATATTGGCCAAAGGGGTGGCACTGACCGTCGTACGTTGCCCTGTGATTCGCTGTTAGTGCTAATACGTACGTGTATATCTAAATGCAAAAACGCGTGCCACTTCAACGCATCCCACACAACGCTGGTACATGACGTAAACATATACCGAATTAGAGTTACAGATATTATATGTATACAGTACATACTGATATTCAACTTCAATTTATCAATGATAGATTCGTGTCTTCAATCAATAAACTTCGACTCTAGTACAAGAGCTGCCAGCTTCAAGGAACTAAACGTGCTACAAAATCAGGCACAAAAATTTAATCATACGAGTAACAACGCACCGACAAAAGTAAACTGTAAGGCTGAGCTCTAAAAATGAAAGCACTGTTGACAAAAAGTGATATCGTCCTTTTAGTGGGAGGTTTGTTAATGAACAACAAAATGTCCGATCCGTGATTTCAAGCTTCCGACGCAGTGTAAATGAGATCTTCGCTCTTCTGGGATGTTGCGCAGCGATCAGTGGGCAGTTATCTTTCATTTTAATGGAGTTCATAACGTCGTTACGTCGTGACATTTTAACACACTAAATGTATGGCCGTTAAACGTAAGGACTCCTTATTGCTTGTATGAATGCTACATGTTTTGGTCCTTCCCACGGATATATATATATATATATATATATATATATATATATATATATATATATATATATAAAACAGGTGCACATGAAAGTTAACTATTATTAATTTGCGAGCTCACAAATTTTACATTGTTGTTTTCAATTTCATCTATGTATATTTAAGCCTGATGATGGTCGGTGAGAAGGGCCGAAACATGTAGCATTATTGATACAAGCAATAAAGAGTTGCTATGTTCGACGGCAGTACATTTAGCAATATATTACTTAGTTACCGATGCTTTAGGACAACCTATTGGTCTACTCACGCGCAATAAGACTGGGACATTTAATGTTGTTTATTTCCTGTAGTTTGGAGGCAGTGGGTGACACTTCTACGGTCCTATCTGGGCCACGTTTCCTTCAGAATTTACTGCAGACTACTTCTAAAACAACAGAGCTGCTAAGGAATATGAAATGGCACATAGTCTGTGCTCTTGACCGAGGCGTAGCATTGCCTACAAATTACCAATCCCCATTTCAAAATCGCATTTGCAAACAAGATAAAAAAAACAACAGGTCTGTTTATGACGTTGTATTAGGAAATGAAGCGTCCGACGACACGAAAAAAATTAGATGCAAATCATTAGTCAAGAATATGCAGGGTAGTGTGTGTCGGTCTGTCACCACGTTATGTCCACAGTAACCAAACGCAAAAGAAATATCTTAGTGTGACCACAAGCTGGCACTGAAAGCGACATCTGAAAAGAAATTCGAACTAATATTGTGTACTAGTTCGTCCTATACAGCTGTCTTTCCATAAGTTTCTAAGTTCAAAACGAGAATATTCAGCGAAATTCCGATTTAGAGTCTCCGTCAAAGGCTATAACCTGTAGAAGCAAATCAATGGAAGTGTTATTACTTACAAAATGCGACTAGAGATGGCAATTATAAACATTTCCACTTGATTTTAAAAGGACATTCCACTAGATATCACTAGAACTAAATTTAAACGTTATTTCCAGCAAGTAAACTGAGCATTTTTTTACTGACCTGTTACAAACATACAAGAAGAACTGCATACATTACATTCTAGTGCGGGAAAAGGGGAAGTGAAAAAATTTACTTTCGTACAAGTGGGTCTAGATCCTCACCCCCACAAAAGTAGTCAAATGAATCAGATTTAAAAAAAAGGGGGAATTGAAGAGACCCCTTTGCGGTCAGTTATACGAGGCCCAATAATACGACAAAGGCAATTAGTTGCGGAAGGATTGCGTTTCATGTCACAAGGGCCAACGGTGGCAAAACGCGAACCGCATGATGATATTCGCATACCATACAATGTTAGCATTGTCTATTATTAGTCACAAATATGACAACATAATTCACATACTTAAAATGAAACGTTCGCACATGTTCGCGTATGAGGAAATTTATGGTGTTATCTCTCCCCCTCCTCAGATACATCGGAGGCTGATCATGGTCAGAACATGTAATCAGTTACTGACTTCTCGTGTACTGTGCATGCACAGTAAATGTACGGAACATGTACGTAACGAGTGATTTCTGTGTTGAAGAATAAAAGACCAACTTGTTATTTTACTTCACTTCTTATGCACTCAACATGTTTCGGACATTGATATATCCATCATCAGGAGCTTGCGATTGTGCTGTTGAATTACCACATCGGTCGTTTTGTTCTCGGTTCGTTGTGTGTTGGAGATTTGATGCGGCTGGGTTTGGGTGGTGTCCGTGTTGCAGACTGAAGCCTCCGATGTATCTGTGAGTAGAGGAGGGGGAGAGATAACACCATAAATTTCCTCATTCGCGAACGTGTGCGAACGTTTCATTTTGAGTATGTGAATTATGTTGTCATATTTGTGACTAATAATAGGCACTACTCAAACCCAGCCGCACCAAATCTCCAACACACAACGAACCAAGAACAAAACGACCGTTGTGGTAATTCAACAGCACAGTCTCAAGCTCCTGATGATAGACATATTAATGTCCGAAACATGTTGAATACATAAGAAGCGAAATAAAAGAACAAGTGACATCAAATTGGTATTTTATTCTTCAATTATTACAATGATGCACGGTCCAATAAACATAATGATTTCTGTGTATTTGAACTGGTATAACAATGATGTTTCGCTCAACACATGCCTCTCGTGGGGAACATTTTATACGGGAAAGGTGGCTAATGGCATCATGATATACACGTGCTTACCTTTCAAACAACGGAAGAGTTATCATGACACTTGGTACAAATATCACATGATTGAAGGCTATCTCACATACGTAACTTCCATCTTTAACTTCTGTAATCTCGTCATGGTACTGGATTGGGCTGGCCCAGGATAGAGACAGGTGGCGGACGCTTGTGAGTGCGGTAATGAACCTTCGGGTTCCGTGAAATGTGGAGAATTTCTTGACTAGCTGCAAACCAGTTAGCTTCACAAGAAGGATTCTGCACCATGGAGTAAGTAATCTCGTCACGGTAAACCGCTAATTGAGGAACGATTCATGTGCCACTCGAAGTAGGGTCTAAAATGTTGACAGCAGTCAGCTTTTGAAACGAATGTACCCTAATATTGGATACGACAATTTTTGTCGTGGATGATGAACAACATGGCTACCGTACGGAACGTGTATTGAACATGTGGTCTCATGACTGTAATCAATGAATTGTTTGAGCCTCGTATGCTTATACGAAGTTTGGCACACAGACCGTGCACTTCATATTTCAGCAACACCATCCTAAAACCATACTTCAATCTGCTTTATTACAATAACTCAGAGTAGAACGTGTTAAATAAAAGCATCGTTCCGTATTTATGGAATTTTAATAACACAATTTATTCAGAGAACTTCCTGTAAAACTGTCATCATGATGATTAATTTCTGTTGTTTGCAAAAGCAGTTTACATTCTCATGATGCTATTTGATTTAGGCACATCACTGCCTTCCATTTTAAGATTTTTGTCATAACATCAAAAGGATAATTTATCGCACTGTCATCAAGTTTCATGTGAATAACAAAACTTAATTTTCCGCTCCATTAATTACCTTACATTTCAATCCCTTTTACTTCCTCCCTCTTGCAGTTATTTATATTAAACAGGGCGGGTAACGGTATTATGATGTCGGTTTATGCCATACGCACCAAAATTACCCAACTGTTCATACATCCTTCGCTCAAGGAACACACACTTTGCTCAGATGGTCCCTATTGGTAGGCCTACCTCTGTTAGTAAAACGATGACAAAGAGTCTGATATATCTCAGTATTTAACCAACATGATGCACAAAATTTGTTTCACAATAAGTTTTATTTCATTATTTTAAGACGGCCACCTATAGGTGTGATGATACCAGAGGCTGTGTAATGCAATTTTGACCTCCTGATGATGAGCACATGTGCTCGAAACATGTAGAGGCATGAAATA
>Ga0123354_10012802_pt1 | contig 12990 bp, 9 predicted proteins | sample TergutLab28metaG_2_FD_97872 | JGI IMG/M metagenome (GOLD analysis project Ga0123354, IMG submission 97872) | Labiotermes labralis P4 segment gut microbial communities from Petit-Saut dam, French Guiana - Lab288 P4 | ecosystem: Host-associated > Arthropoda: Insects > Digestive system > Gut ...
CAATGATGATTGTTTTTTTCGATATCCGGGGGGTTATCTACATTGATTGGGTGCCTGAAGGTCAGACTGTCAATCAGGTTTATTATAAAAATGTTTTGACGACCCTCCGTGAACGTGTGCAACAAAGGAGACCAGACATCTGGAAGAATGCCTCATGGATTCTTCATCACGACAACGCGCCAGCACACAACGTGCTATCTGTGAAGAGGTATTTGGCGAAAAACAATATTCCTGTGATGGAACATCCACCGTACTCTCCGGACCTAGCACCGTGCGACTTTTTTCTCTCCCCAAAAATCAAGTCTGCGCTCAAAGGAACCAGGTTCGAGTCCGTGGATGCAGTGAAAGCAAAAGCGAAGCAGCTCTTGAACAGCTTAACACAAGATGACCTGCAGCACTGTTTCCAACAATGGAAAATTCGCATGGAGAGGTGTAGGGATCGGGGAGGGGACTACATTGAAGGGGATAACATTTTGATTGTCTGATTTTTTTTCAGTAAAGGGTTAGAGCATGAATCCGGTTTCTTTATTGCCACACCTCGTATATACACACACACACACACACACACACACACATATATATATATATATATACTAAATTGTACAAACTTCTTTTTGTTTTCAGGTTCCTCTCAGGTTTCAATCGTCCAAATTTGAAATATTCTGTTTTGCCTAAGAAAGGCAAAGGTATCACGAAAGAAATTGTAACACTGATCAAAGCCAAGTTTCTTCGTGATTCAGGTATTGTGTATTGCCTCTCACGGAAAGAGTGTGACAGTGTGGCTTCTGATCTGTACAGTGCTGGTATTAAAGCCTTAGCCTATCATGCAGGATTGACTGATCCACAGAGAAGTAAGGTTCAAGGTGAATGGATCTCTGATAAAATCAAGGCAAGTTAGAAGCTTGTGTCATGCTAGTATGTGACAGACTGGAAGAGGAAAATGTTGTAGTATCAGTTTTAGGCACATTTGCAAAATTGCAAAAGGTGACTATTAACTTCGTCATGCCTGTCCATCTGTCCTTCTGTCTGCATGGAATTCCTGAGCTCCCATTGGATGGAATTTGATAAAATTTGATATTTGATTATTTTTTTAAAATCTGATGAGAAAATTCAAGTTTAATTAAAATCAGATAAGAATAATGGGTACTCTGCATGAAGACCAATGTACATTTTTTATCGTAGCTTTCTCACTTCTTAAATGAGAAATGTTTCAGACAGAAGTTGTAGAGAATATCGCAACACATATTTTATGTTCAGTAACTTTTTTTTTAATGTACCATTTATGAGATAATGTGGAGAGGCCACAGATGACAATATGGGGCATGCGCATTTCATGGTGCATACCTAAGGCTACAAAACACACATTCTCGGAATATGTAATAGTTACTGCTTTTCTACTGCAACAATGGTTGCATGAATGAGCCTCAGTCTTATGTTAAAAGTATATTGCCTGTCTTTTTAGCATTACAGAAGTTTGTTTGCTTCCATATTTTGGGTATGCCTTTGTGGCTGAAGCTATTGCATACTAAGAAATAATGGCATATGAATGATGTGTGATGCTCTTTTAACATTCTGTCTCCAAGGTGGTGTGTGCTACAATAGCATTTGGTATGGGTATTGATAAACCAGATGTTCGGTTTGTGATACATTACTCCCTTCCGAAGTCAATAGAAGGTTATTACCAAGAATCCGGACGAGCAGGAAGGGATGGAGACCCAGCTGATTGCATCCTGTACTATGCATATAGTGACATGCATCGAATTCGCAAAATGATAGAAGGTTAGTTTTTTGGGGGTTAAGTTTTTGGTATCAAAGTAAATTAAGTTTAGCTGGAGACTGTAAATAATGTAACAATAATTTTGCCCATATCGTAGCATCACTTTATTATACTACCTTATGTTCAGGTGATGGAGACAATCATGCAGCAAAACGAACTCACATTGACAATCTTTGGCGAATGGTTGCATTTTGTGAGAACCACACTGATTGCCGTCGGAGCCAGCAGCTCAATTATTTTGGTGAGAACTTTGACCGCAAATTGTGTAACGCTACTCCGGCCACTACTTGTGACAACTGTTTGCGGCAGGTAGGCATAAAAAGTCCAAAATATGAGCCAGTGAATTATGAGTTACTTTAATACTTGTGTAGTATGGTAAAAATATGCTGAATCAAATCAGTATGTTTTTACTAGATGCCATGGCAGAACAGTCATTTTCAGCTTTAATAGACGCTGTTCTAACTTTAAAGTTTTGGTAAGGCTGGGGAAGAAAATTTGAGGAGGCTAGGACCTGAAATTGGCCTGTCATGCTGTAGTGGTGGCGGTGGTGGTGGTGGTAGTAGTAGTAGTAGTAGTAGTAGTAGTAGTAGTCAAAGGAGGATGAGGAGGTGCAGTTAATTGGTTCTGATGTTATAGTAAAAGATAAAATTGACCCTAGAACAAGCCATGACAGCCAGAGGGAGTTGAGTATAGCTCTACTCTTTCTTTAACCTTGATGCTGGATGGGGGTGGGTGGTCAGTGCCATGCTCTGGCCACTTTACCCCCAGGAAAGAGACCTGATACTCAAAGTACAGGAAGCTGGGTAGACCCCAGGGCCATCCTAGACAGGTGCAGAAAATCTTGCCTTTACTGCATTTCAATCCCTGGACTGTCCAGTCCATAGCCAGTCGCTATACCAACTACAGTATCCTGGCAAATGTTTTGGTTTGGCTTCATAAATCTTAATAAATCCCCCATCTGACAGTTATGGTTCTAAATCATTTAAGAGTGTTATGTGACACAATTCTTTGTCATCTTGAGATTTGCTCTTCAGTACAGGACTTTAAGTATGGAAGAGATTTTTCCAGTCTTAAAACATTTTAGATGTTTTAAGGACCAAAATCTGTGCCTAGAAGTTGAGGGCTTTGTTTAAAATGCTGAAGGAAAGGGTCAGTAGAATCTCATGCAGGAGTGTATAACATTTTTTACCATGAATGGCACTGGGAAAATGAACCTCACTGCATGCCACTTTTGAATTTTGATACATTGTTTTGTGAGTGCTTTGTACAAGAAAAGATATGTGTAGAAGGTAGGTCACATTAATGTTTTAACTGAAATTGTTTCAGTGTCATAAATGCTGACAAGGGAAAAGAATTTCTGGGTCTTCTGTAATGTGGGTAGTTTTGTAGCTGTACATTAGTACCTGTAATGGAATGGAACTGGCTACTGGCATGCATTTTTTTTAATAATAAATTTTAAAAAGTTATTTTTATAAAATAATTAAATTTAATGAATATATTCAAGATACATATGTTCTTTGGAGAATGGGGCACTTTGGGGGGGCAGAATGCTGCCTACACTCTGTGATTATCTCATATTCCTATAGTACAAGATTCTTCCCCCCCCCCCCCTTTTTTTCTAATTTTTTTTTCTCTGTAAAATCTGGGCACTTCTTCTGTAATACAGAAAGTATGATAAATATTACACTCCTTAAATGATGATAGGATAAAGCAGCCTAAAGGTAGGTGCAAAAGATTGTTAAGCTGAAGGATTTCCTTCTGTTTCTTCACAATATTTTAAATCAATAAAATTACCCAAGTAGCAGTATGAAAAAGAAAGAAATTCATATGTCCCATTAAAGGATTTGCATTTTAAATGGATTTTACTAAACCATTGTACCTATCTGCCAGAGTAAATGCTGTCACATCTCTGAATGTAGTTATCATTCCACTTTAGTTTGATCAGGGTAGGAAGTGTAAGTGTAAAATTTTGAGAACTATGGATGTGCACAGTATTATTGTGTAGACCCAGTGTTATGTTATATATTCTAGGCACAGTATCATGCTGAGGATGTAACTGCTGTCTGTCAAGAAATTGTAAAGTGTGTGCAACAAATTTGTGGGAAAATTGGTTCACGCTGGAGTAATAACTTCACCCTCCTGCATATGGTTGATATATTTAAAGGCAGTGAAATTAAGAAGATAAAGGAGTGTGGTAAGATGCTTTTCTATTAATTAATTACCATATTTTAGAGACTGATTTTGTATGCATTTATGTTGAGTGTATTGTCATCTGGATATTGACTTTCCTCTGTGGAGTCCTGACATGGACATACCGGCTGGTCTGTGAAACGGTGCTCAGAAGATTTAAACTGTTGAAATTATGCAGTAAAATCAGTTACTTCTAATTATGCATTTTTTCATTGAAAAGGGACAGGCTCAGTAATATGCTCCAAAAAATTTAACTACCAGTTTACATGTTCAGGTTTTAATTGCTAGTTTTTCATTAGCCAACTTTACAGTGTGAAAAAGCGGCCTGTTATGCCTTCACTGTATGTAAAACAGTGTGTATCCACTGCATTTTTTAATCTGTTTTTAGTTGTAGCCACAGATTGGATAAATAGGTGTAAACCAATTCCAGCCTACCCCTGAGCAGCTTTCCCTTTTTCAAAATTATGTTTTGGATATTACCAAATAATTTGATGACACAGTAACCAATTTCTCTCATCTGCTACCCATCTACATAGTTTTCCTTGAATTGTTCTTATGTTGGCTCCTGGTCATACCTGACTCGGTGTGATGCTGATAACTACAAACAATGTACGAGGAGATATAGTTCCATGCCTTCTGCTGCTATCTGTATGAAAAGTGACAGCAGTGAACTGTGCCAGGTGTTGACTGTAGGTCATAATGTTGCTGTGTCACAAAAAAGAGCAAACAAGCCTCTTCTGATAATCTTTCTTTTTAAATAATCGACACAGGTTGATGGCTGAACTGAAATTATTGTCTCTCACTCACTCTGTCTCTCTCTGTCTGTCACACACACACTCAGTCACTCACTCACTCACTCATAGCTCTAACCACATCATCTGTGCAAGGCACAGCAAAGTCATTTGGACATGAATCTACAGTGCTATATATAAGGGGTTGGCAACCTTTTGGCACTTGCAGGAGTCCTTGAACTTCCAACTTTGTAAAGCGGGTTGTTTGTGCAGAATACATTGATAAGAAGACAAATGTGAGCTTTCTGTAATGAAATCAGAGATAATGAAGTAGCAGATATACTCATACATGTATGTCACATGTGGACAGTTATATGCTTATTTATTTCAAACATACTACACTAAACACTCCAGTAGTATGGAATCAAATGATTTGGCACTCCTGATAATCTGGCATAAGCACTGGCAAGTGCTGGTGATCCTTTACAATGATAATGTGCATAATTCCGTGTCTGCCTGTAGTAGGTCTATTTGTTATTCATGTAATAATGCCTTGTATTCATGAATATTGTTTTTGCAGTTAGAGTGTATGGTATTGCTGTAGACAATGTGCAGTTTATTCTTTTTCTGAACGAAAGTCAATATAATATATAATATAACATTTTAATTTCAGGCGTGTAACTGAGATTTAGTTCATTCATACTGTATGAATTCTTGTAATAAGATTCTAATGCTGATCAATAAATGATAATTGTAATGTCTCTGATTTTCTGCTGAAGATCCACATGAAGTTGTACTTTGACTTTCACTGCTTAGGACACAATAAGCTTCCTCTGTATGGACGGGGTAAAACATGGGCACGAAGTGACATAGAAAGATTATTACACAAGTTAACCATTGACGAATTTCTGATGGAAGATCTGGTGGTTACCAGGGATGACATTACTTGTGCCTATATCAAAGTTGGGGCAAAGGGTGAAGATTTGATTTCTGGGAGATACAAGGTACAGTATTGCCCAACTGAATGGAGAGAGGAAGGAAATCTATATGTATCCTTATGTTAGTTCCATTACTGGAAGTGATATTTGGTGAAACAGAACAGTTGTGTTCTTGTAGAATATTATGATATCTAAGAAGTGTGTTAGAAAAGCTGTTGATACAATAGGAATAAATGCTGAAATGCAGTGATACATCTCTGTAGTTCTTTCTGCTCAGTTGACGTGCTTGTACTTACGTCATGAAAACAGTGTTCCCTGTCACTTCCTTTGTTTCATGTCTAAACTGAATTACAAAAACACAACAGTTGATTTTTACTGTGCATGTTGAAAGAATTTTGTGATTTTGAAATTATGCATGTTTTCTTTCTGTTCCCTATACAGCCATAATTTTTAGGCATGTTTACAAAATGGCAGAAAAGGCTATTAGCTTCATCATGTCTGTCCATTTGAATGCAACAACTCAGCTCCCAATGGATGGATTTTCATGAAATTTGATATATTAGTATATTTAAAAAATCTGTCAAGGAAATTAATGTTTCATTAAAATTGGACATATTTTAGCTGAAGACATTTGTGTGTTTATGAGAATATCTCGTTAAATTCTTAGAATGAGAAGGGCAGGGAAAATCAAAACACACATTTTATGCCCAATACATTTTTTTTTAAAATAATGCTGTTTGTGAAGTCATGTGTAAAAATATGGTAGAGCTGGAAAGGTCACGGATTACATAAAAATAAGGTGCATGCACTGTGCCTAGCAGATAACTAAGGCTACGGAAGCATACTCAGAATGTGTAATACTTATTGCTTTTTCATTGCAACAAATATTATGTTAACGCACCTCATGTTACAGTTACTTGTATGTGGCCTGCCTTATTATTACTGTTTTCGACTAATGGCTTTGATCTTTGCAGTGGTTTTGTAGGGAGATGTCAGACCATTACTTGTTTATGACCAGTAACCAGTGTATTCCAGTTAAAAATACATTGGCTTGTAGTGCAATTTTATCTTGTGCATGTGAGTTAATACTGTTATTGTCTGTTGTGTTATGTCTGGGTAGAGCTGTGCATAAATTTTACTTGAGACTTGTTGCAAACTGACCACCTTACAAATGGCAGCCTGTGGTAAAACCTTCCACAGTGAAGCTACAGAAGTAGTAAATCATGTGATCTCTTGTGTAAACAAGAAGCAGTCGAGAAAAGTCTAATTTTATCTATTTGTGGTGCAGACAAAAGAACCCCAGAGTACTGTGGTGTATTAGTGGGAACAATAACAGGCATCAGGAAGGAGAGCAAAAAAAGAAGTGAAGGAAGTCTTCTGCACAAACCAGAAAAGAATAGGGCTCAGGAACCTGAAAGAAGTGTAATCATTGAAGAGTTTGATTTGTGTGTGGTCAGAATAAAAGAAAATTTCTTCAACCTGTAGAAAACTCCTTCCAGTAAACGGAGAGAAAATAAATTCTCCTTGGTCAGGGAGTAGTCTTTAAGGAAAATACTGCACAAAATTTGTTTCAGATGGTGAAAATTCCAGTGCAAGAGAACCATTTTGATAGAATGACCATGCATTGTCACTTAAATTACATTAACTTTGATGTGAAGGGAGGAGACATGGAAAGGCAACTGACAGATTTAAGAATACTGGCATATAGGTGAAGTGACGGAAGTGTGAGTAAATGGCAACACAGGGAGCAGGCTGGTTGTTTTACATGCTGGTTCAGAGGATAGCTTTATCATGGGTGCTCACTTTATTTACAAAGAAGGATCAGTGAATGATGACTACCATGGTTGGTTGAATGGCTTGAAGTTTGTTTGAACCATGCTATCACTAGCCTCCGAAGTTTCAGTAATGGTGATTGCATCAGACTCTGTTCTGTAAAACTGCTTACAATGAGCAAAATGTATTTCTTCAATTTCCTTCCTGTTTATTGTGAATCCAATTTGCTGGGCCAGTGCTATGTGTATTTCCATTTTAGCGTCTGTATGAGCTGAAACATACACTTTTTTTCTGTATAGATTAGGCATTTTTTTTATTCGCTGTTCTTCAAAAGATGGGTGTGTTTGGAACGATGGAATGGAACACTGTTATTAATTCACCTGTGTGTTGTCCAGAGTTATATTCACCATGAATCAATTTGGTTCTTTGCTTGGCATCTGAAGCTACCTCTCATTGCAGTAATTACACCAGACATTTGTTACTTTCGCTTCTCAAAGACAAAATTCCTTCACTAATGTGTGTATTTCTATTCTACTCTTACTCTAATCACTTCATCTTTCATAGCAAAACCAACTTAACTGCCAGGAAACCAATGAGCACATGAGTTTGAAGATCTGAATACAATTAAGGATTTGGAAAATACCTGTAAAATGAAAATTTAAGAACAATTAAACCATCTTGTCATAATCTTAATGAGGCCAATGAACATGGACATAAAATAACAAAAATGTGTGGGTGATTTGTAAAGTAAGACTTCTGTGTGTGCATGCGCGCTCGCACGTGTGTGTGTGTGTATGTGTGCATGTGTGTGTATTTGGGGTATTTGAGAGTGCTCAACATGTCATGCCCAATACATGTATACAGAATATGGGGGCAGACAGTCTGAATGAAAGGGCCTATTATATTTATCGTGAACAATTTTGATTTGCTTTACCATGCTGCAGGTTATGTTTCCAATGAGAGGCTCCATATCCAGTAAGCAGGACATAAGCAGTAGTAGGAGCTCCAATTCAACTGCACACAGTCCTGCCAATTCAAAACTGCTAGCATTGCAGGAGAAATGCTACCATGAACTCATGGATGTATGCCGTTGTATAGCAGATTCTCTTGGAGTCAACAGCTCTTCCATAATGAATGTTCAGGTGAAAAGTCTAATCCACTCTGCCTTCTCTTGATTCCTTCCCATGCAGTCTTTGTCTATATCTGAATTTTCTTGTTTATAGGGAAAGACAGACTTATGTTATCATATCCATGTAAATGTCTGTGTCTCTGCTCCCTAGTAACTTGAATCAGATGATGGAATTCTATGAAATGTGGCACAAAGAGCATGCCACTAGAAACCATCATACTTGTATAGTTTTTTATTTCTGACCATTGCTCATCAGTAATACCAAATGGTAGCTGGGTCCTGAAATTTTACCTAGGACAGTTTTCTTTTAAAAGTATCCAACTTGTGTTGAAATTGTACTGTACAGTTTAGTCCACCATTTCTTTTCTAGTAGGAATTATATAGAGAAATGAAAGACTAAATACTGTACAGTTATTGCTGATGGTTGTTTAATATATGTCTATTTAAAGGTTGACATTGCGTATGTAGTACTAAATGCTCTTGTCACTAGGCGTTGCGTGCAATGTCTCAGAAGCTACCGGAAACAGCAGATGAAATGTTGCAAATTTCACATGTCACTAAAGCAAACTTTGAAAAGTATGGAGAAGGCTTGTTGAAGATCTGTCAACAACATGCTGCTGATAAGAAAGGTGAGGTGTTGTAATGTTACTGTCTGTCATGTCTCATCAGACTGACCATCTAATCAGTTACAAATTCTGGCAATAGAAATCAGAGTTTCAACACACCTAAGGCAATAATCTGCCCTGTGATCTATTCTGACTGAGTTTTAATATACAGTTTAATATCATCTTCACATCTCTTATTTCGTCATCCAAGTGACTGACTACCATAAGGATTTCGTGCTGGAATTTGCATGCATGAAAAAAAAATGTAAATGTAAATCCCTTTGTTGTTCTCATTGTTAAGACAAGATATTATTTTATTGTTATTGTGTGTGACCAGTTTATGTATCAGATTTTACTGTTGTGTCTAGCATGTAGACAATATTTGATGCCTTTACTTCTTAAATGTACAAAAGTAATTAAGATTACCAGAATTCATTCGCACTGTATTATTGCAGAACTTTGTATTGGTGTAGTGTATTTCTTTTCCAGTACATTTAATATTTTTGCTACTTCTGTTACTTTTCACAACCATCATGGCTGCTGATATATCCTGAATTTATACACATCCTGCAGCTGTCAGTGTGCGGTAATGGGTTAAGATGCATCCACCCTGAATCACGTGTCCCATACATTGTGTTTGTTTTCCTGCTAAATATAATTCACAGTAGAGAGTTATTTAGTGTCTGTTGTTCATTAGCGCTGCTAGAAGAGGTTGAGGCTAAGAAGAATGATGTTCTAGAAAAGACAGAATGGTTATCAACAGACATTGGTGAATCGCCATATTTCTCTAATGATGACCAGCAAACAAAAACTAAACGCAAATCTCGCTATTATGGAAACTCTTCAAAAAAGTTCAAGCGTGGAAATTGGTACACGTAAGTATAAGAATAGCTCTCAAGCATTAATTAAGGTGGATGAGCAAGTACACCAGGTCTTTATTTTAAGCCCCTTTGTTTTACATTTTTTGCTTTAAAACCCCTAACCAGTTTACACTACTTCTTGAGCTCTCTTATTATCGGTTTAACATCCTTTGGCTGGCTTATTTGCATTTATTTAAGCCTTTTTTATTATGAGAATATCATTCCTTGATTTATGCCCACTTTTTCAGGAACACAACTAGGGCATAAAACAAGGCCTTGGCACTGTTCACTCACGGACACTGATTTGATTGTGTTACGGAAATGATGCACCCTTGGTTCATATTTGGGAATTACTAGTTTTATTCTTGGCCCGGATGCTGACTTTGCCAACCTGATAATTTTTCATAGTTTTCCTCATGTCCTTCATTAAAATTTTGGGATAGCATATTAACTAGATTATGCCTGCTTCTCTTCTTATTCTGCCAAACTCATCAGTCACAATCATCCTTTCATTTGACACTGTGTAACCTAAAGCAGTTCATAAACTGGCTTGAAAGGAAGAAAGAAACAATCAAACAAAAAATAAGCTTGTTTTAAATTACTCAGTTCATCTGTCAGAATCTGTGTTTTGCCAATAGGTCCCTGCTGTTGACATTAACTTTGTTACTAACTTCAGCTTGAAGAGACACAGATCTGTTACTGTACTGTGTATTTTTGCTTTATGTAACATTCCAGCTTCCATTACTGTTTGTTTGAGAAATGATGTGAAAGTTGTTGTTTCAGGGCAAAAGGCAAAAAAGGGCTCAAAGGTAAAACTGGAGGAGTAAATAAAAGTGCGGGTCCAGGACTGATGACTGTACAAAGCAAAAAACCAACAATAAGCAACAAAATACAACTTTAACAGTGCTTATTTCGTACGAATCAACTAGAAACATTAACTGAACATCACTGACTTCAAGTAAGTGTCACTGTTGTAATTGTTCTCACTGCAAGTTTGCAACAGTATTAGGAAAAATGAATGTACAATTTATTGAAGTATTTGTATTGAAAATGCAAAAGTCTGAGGTGAATGAGTGTGTGCACAAAAAGCTGGTCTCAAAAAGGTGGATTTTTCTGTGTAAAGAAACTAGTTTTTGTATATAATGCAAACTTTGAAGAAGACAGTGTCAGAGAATAACTTTTGCTTTGTACATCCTGTTATGGTAATAAACAAATTAGAATAGAATAAAACCATCAATAATAATATTAACTAGTAATAAAAAAAATTTATTTGTGATTGACAGTTTTGTTCTATTATAAGTCAACCCTTTAGCATGTAATGTGAGGCACACCCTTCATGCAGTGTGATGCTGAATACACCAAACAAAGGGTATAACCATGGCCTATCACAGCCTTTAATATGCATCCCCTGTTTAAATTCTGGTTGGATGCACATCACACTGGGCATTTAAATCTGGCACCATAGAGTTAAAGGGAAAGGTTTTTCCTTGAACCTTCATGTTCGTGAGCACAGAAACTATCTTATTGGCTCAGCTACTTAACATATTTTATCATTGAATGTTTTCCTTACAGTATGGCACATTTTCAGTCATAGTGACTGGCACATCATTCTTGTGGTCTCGCTTTGAAATAACCATTTTCGAAGTTTTTAACAGTGGCAATAGCAAAATGTCATGAGATATAGTGTGTTATTTAAATGTGCTGGATGTGATGTGGGATGAAGCTAAGTAACCTATCACAACTCAGTCTACTGCCTGAATTTATTAGGTGGTTGGAGTGTGGCTAACAGCTTCTTTAGAGCTACCACAGGCGGGTTTCTGTCCCGTGAGTGGTGTTGCAGATATACCGGATCTTTGCTACATCATTGTCAAAGGTGCTGCTTTCCACTTCCCTGTACCTGTATCAGTTGTACCCTTATATTCTCCCTGTGTCGCATAGGAATTGAGGCCCTGTCTGACTAATTTTGATTTAATCTGGAAAGAGTCAATTTTCTGATGAAAATCATTCACTGTTACATTCGCAATAAGTCTGTGGTTTTATAGTTTTGTACTAATTACAACATATCACTGTATACAGTATACATTGAATCTTAAAAATAAACCACATGATAATGTTCTGTTTCCCATATCTTTCCTTAATTTTGTGACTGATAACATCACCCTCTGCTCCCCTTCCCCTGGCCGCAATATGATAACATTAGAGATTAGCCTGTCAATGGTATATCATGTAAGCAAATCTGTATGTTTATACATAATTTTAAACTGTGTAGATTTTATGTTCTTTGCTTCCAGATTTTTCCATTAGAAATATATGTCATGTCTGTTGCACAAAATCTTTGTCTTCTAATCTTCTTCCTGTTACCCTATTGTGCTGTGTTTCCTGGAGCACTATATGTGGTTTTTCTAATGCAGGAAAAGATGCATGTGTACCACTGCTGTGTCACAAGGCAGTGTTTACAAGCTATAAAATTCTAGCTTGTGGTGACATCACTTAGAAATGATAGAAAGAGTGTGTGGGGTGTCATATTCATAATGTCTTTAGATTTTTATTTATTTATTTACATTCAGTAGGTCCTTACAAGGTTCAAAAACAGCCAAATAGGATGCTGAAACAGTCAGTGATATATGTAATATAGTAGCATAAGAATATGCAAAAACAAAAACACCCATAATACATCAACAATACAAGAGGGATAAAAATTGCACAAGGTGCAACAACACAACAGAACAGCTTGTGATAACTATATGTATAAGTAGAGTTAATATAAATACAGTTGATAAATTTATACAACAGAATAAAACATGACATATAAATGAAATATGTTTTCTTTTGGGTAATTCCCCGGCGTCACAGTGCTAATAGCTGACGTTTCGGAACCCTCTATCAGTTCCATCTTCATAGGCAGGTGGATGAAATATGACAGGGGATGGGATGTGTGGTGTATTTATACCTGACAGGGTTCTGGCAGGCTGGTGGAGGAGCCAATG
>Ga0123354_10012803_pt1 | contig 12990 bp, 6 predicted proteins | sample TergutLab28metaG_2_FD_97872 | JGI IMG/M metagenome (GOLD analysis project Ga0123354, IMG submission 97872) | Labiotermes labralis P4 segment gut microbial communities from Petit-Saut dam, French Guiana - Lab288 P4 | ecosystem: Host-associated > Arthropoda: Insects > Digestive system > Gut ...
ATCAACCAGGATATTCTTGCGTGGTATCGTGGAAACGAGGGACAACCCATGCCTACATTGCATAAATTCAGCAGTTGGACTGCCGATGCGCTTTACAACAAATACAAAGTAGATGGCGACAGCACTTGGTTGATAAATATGTTACCTGATTTGGAAACAGAATTTGCCGCGTGGGATGATCATTTATTGCCTTCGGGACTGTATTGGCAGGAAGATGTGCGTGATGGAATGGAAGAATCTATCAGCGGCGGACGGAAAAGACAATACGCTCGTCCCACCATAAATAGCTATATGTATGGAAATGCCATTGCGCTTTCTAAAATTGCAGAGATGAAAGGAGATCATGAATTGGCGGAAAAATACAATTCTAAAGCGATTCAGATAAAAAATAATGTACAAAGTATGTTGTGGAATGAGGATAGTACCTTTTTCGAAACATTAAGAAAACCCGGAGAATTTGCTCCGGTACGTGAAGCAATCGGCTATCTTCCTTGGTATTTCAATCTGCCGGATCAAAATAAAATATATGATGCCGCATGGAAGCAAGTAACCGAAGAGAAAGGTTTTCTCGCCCCCTATGGTCTGACTACTGCCGAACGCCGCAATCCCGAATTTCGTTCGCACGGGTGTTGCAATTGTGAATGGGACGGCGCTATCTGGCCATTTGCTTCATCACAAACACTCACCTCATTAGCTAATTATATGAATAATTATCCTGATCCGGTTATTGGAGATTCAACCTTTTTTCGTATAATGGAACTTTACGTGGAAAGTCAATATCACCGAGGAAGACCATATATTGGGGAATATCTCGACGAAGTCAACGGCAATTGGCTGAAAGGAGACCAGGAACGAAGCCGCTATTATAATCATTCAACCTTCAATGACTTAATTATTTCGGGATTGGTAGGTCTTCGTCCACGAAGTGATAATATGCTGGAAATAAATCCTTTAATTCCACAGGATCAATGGGATTGGTTCTGTTTGGATAATGTCCTGTACCATGGGAAAATCATCACTATCTTTTGGGATAAGGATGGAAACAAATACCAACATGGGAAAGGATTCTTTATCTTAGTAAATGGGCGGTTGGCTGCTCATTCCTCTAAATTGGAACACATATTGACTACATTGTAGTTGAATTATGTTATAAAACATACATAAATTTTTCTTATAATAAATAATTAGGTATATTTTTGTGAAAATTTTATAATACAGTACAGCATAGCACAGCATAGTTATGTTGTTGGAATTATGGCAACACAAACAAATTACCAATTATTTGATTTTCTCGATTTTGCCCCGGAGCTGAATGGAGGCGATGCGCTGTGGAGGGCGTGTACAACAAGGGAAATAGAAGCGAGAAATGGAGACATTTTCCTGTCGATTCCATTTCAGAAACAAAATAATTCCAATGAAATAACTCCGGATTTATCTGTAAATCGCAGAAATTATACTTTACGAATAAAAGCGTATGGCAATCGGATTCTACGCGTTTCTATGGCTTTAGAAGGAAAGATTCAGGAAAATTCTGCGATGTTGGATTTGTCATCCGACTTACAGATGCACCCGTTATCTTTTGAAAAGCGGAAAGACGAATGGATTGTAAAAGATGAAAATGGCGGCACGAAAGCAATTATCAACTTTCGCAAACCGGAAATCGACCGGTGGAGTGATTTACAGCCCGGACCGCAGGAAAGTATAGACATTTGCTTTATCCCCGATGGGGAAAAAACAGTTCATCTTGCGCCTTATGATATGTTTTCACCGGCCCGGCACGATGCTTTTGCGTTAGCTTTTGTAGAAAAAAATGGGCGACCACATCGGACGACTTGTTCTTTTCATGCGCAACCCGACGAATGTTTTATGGGCACCGGCGAACGTTTTGCCAAAATGGACTTGTCCGGTAGAACCGTGCAATTGCGTAATCAGGATGGGCAAGGCGTAAACAACCGGCGAACGTATAAAAATATTCCTTTCTATCTTTCGAGCGAGGGCTACGGTTTATTTTTGCATACAACAGCTTTTGCCAAATTTTCGTTGGCTGACCATTCTTCCCGATCGGTTCAGTTATTGGCAGAAGAACCCCTCCTCGACTTTTTCCTTATAGGTGGCGATACGCCGGAAGAAATTTTATATGGTTATCGGCAATTGACAGGTTTTCCCGCAATGCCTCCTTTGTGGAGTTTCGGCGTTTGGATGAGCCGGATGACTTATTTTTCCGCCGATGAAGTCAATGAAATTTGTGATCGTCTGCGGAAAGAAAATTATCCCTGCGATGTGATTCATTTAGATACCGGTTGGTTTGAAACCGATTGGTTATGTGAATGGAAATTCAACAAAAAGCGTTTTCCCAATCCCGGTAAATTCATTCAAAATCTGAAAGAAAAAGGCTTTCGCATAAGCCTTTGGCAATTGCCTTACATTGCTTACGAAGCAGAACAATATAAAGAAGCGACTGAAAATAATTACATTAGTAAGAGCGAACGAAAAATACAAGGCGCTTCCAATTTCAGTGTACAAGATTATGCCGGAACTATTGATTTTACTTACGATAAAGCGACAAAATGGTATAAAGGTTTACTGAAAAACCTGCTGGAAATTGGTGTAGCTTGCATCAAAACTGATTTTGGTGAAGACATTCATTTGGATGCCGAATATCATTCGATGTTGCCCGAAAAATTACATAATTTATACCCCTTGCTGTACCAAAAAGCAGCTTTCGAAATCACCAAAGAAATTACCGGCGATGGGATTATCTGGGCAAGAGCCGGTTGGACGGGTTGTCAACGCTATCCCCTGCATTGGGGAGGCGATGCTGCCTCTTCTTGGGATGGACTTGCCGGTTCGTTGAAAGGTGGATTGCATCTCGGCCTTTCCGGTTTTGCTTTCTGGAGTCACGATGTGCCCGGTTTCCATGGCGTTCCCGATTTTATGAATTCCATCATTGACGACACGCTCTATGTCCGCTGGACGCAATTCGGCGTTTTTTCGTCGCATATTCGTTATCACGGCTCACACAAGCGGGAACCGTGGCATCATCCTCAAATTGCAGACATCGTCCGGAAATGGTGGCAATTACGTTATCAATTGATTCCATATTTATTGGAACAGAGTAAATTATCCATTCAAAGCGGCTATCCTGTCTTGCGGGCGTTGTATTTGCACCACCCCGGAGATAAAACCTGCTTGCACATTGATGACCAATATTATTTCGGTGAAAAAATGCTGGTAGCGCCGGTAATGAATGCAGAAGGGAAGCGGGATATTTATTTGCCTGAAGGAAAATGGATACATTTTTTTACCGGTGAAATTTTCGAGGGCAAACAATGGTTGAAAGACGTAGAAACGCCTTTGGATGAAATGCCGGTATTCGTAAAATACGGTGCAAGTATTCCGCTATATCCCGAAGCGGTGAATTGTACAAATGAAATGGATTTAAATAAGACAATATATAAAATATATCAATGACTAATACTTGGAAAAGCAATTTTGAAGTATCTAAACAAAGGTATTTGGATTGGTGGAATCAAAAAGGAATTGTGCTGACCATGTGGGAACACATCGACAAAGACGGCGATCCCTACGCCATGATTCCGGCTCCACCTCCCGCAAAAGATATGGACCAATTCTGGTTTGACCCCGAATGGCGTTCGGATTATTTAAATTTCCGGATGTCGCGCTATTCCTACAAAGCCGACATATTGCCGGTTGCCGATACACAATTGGGACCCGGGTCGCTGGCCGCTATTTTGGGCGCTAATCTGGAAGGCAGGGAAAATACGATTTGGATTCGTGAAGACCATGGTTTTGACGGAACTATTTTTTTGGATAAAAATAATAAATGGTACCGTCTGCATCTTGATTTACTGAAAGCCTGCAAAGAAAAAGCAAAAGGTAATTACATGGTGGGCTGTCCCGATTTAGTTGAAGGGCTGGATGTGTTGGCAAGCCTCAAAGGTTCAGACAATGTTCTGATTGACATGATTTGCGAACCGGATAAAACAATGGAACAATTGCAGGCTATAAACGATGTCTATTTTAAGGTGTTCGATGATATTTACGATATTATTAACGAAGGCGGCGAAATGGCATTTTGTTATTTTTCCATTTGGGGACCCGCTAAAGTGTCCAAATTACAATGCGATATTTCTACCATGATTTCGGAAGAGGATTTTCGGACGTTTACTTTTCCGTTTTTGCAAGAACAGTGCAATCGCTTGGATTATACCCTGTATCATTTAGATGGCGTGGATGCTATCCGCCACTTGGACGCTGTTCTGGAATTGGAAAACCTGAATGCCGTACAATGGACTCCGGGTGAAGGACAACTTCAGGGAGGCAATGCTTGTTGGTATGATTTATATCGGAAAATCCTGCAAAAAGGCAAATCGGTTATGGCAAACTGGGTGCAATTGAATGAACTGCAACCGCTTCTGGATAATGTCGGTAATCAAGGTTTGCATATCAATATTGATTTCAAATCGGAAAAAGAAATCGAACAGGCTATGGAAATTGTAGAACATTACAGATAAATCGTTCAAAATTGCAATATCATGAATAACATTCTGAGTAGTTTACAAACACTTGATTTTACAATTATTGCTATTTACATGGCAGTATTAATCTTTATTGGATATTGGGTCAGTTTTGTAAAAAAGAAAAAGGCAAACGAGAATATGTTTCTGGCGGAACGTTCGCTAACCTGGTCAACTATCGGTTTGAATATGTGGGGAACCAACGTAGGTCCTTCTATGCTTTTGGCTTCAGCAAGCGCCGGATATACCACAGGAATTGTGTCCGGAAATTTTGCATGGTATGCTTTTATTTTTATTCTGATGTTAGCGGTAATTTTTGCTCCGCGTTATCTGGGGGCAAAAGTTTCTACACTTCCCGAATACATGGGAAAACGTTTCGGCCAGACTACCCGCCATTTACTTGCCTGGTACACGCTCATCACCATTCTCATTTCATGGTTGTCGCTCGGTTTGTTCGCCGGTGGAATCATGGTGAGGCAATTACTTGACATTCCCATGTGGACATCCATTTTGATTATGATAACTTTGTCAACCTTACTCACCGCAGCGGGCGGTCTGAAGGCAATCGCCTATACCAGCGTTTTTCAAATGTTGCTGTTGATTGTTGTGTCCCTGACCTTAACGTTGATAGGATTGGATAAAGTTGGAGGTCCTTCCGCTTTGTTCCACCAAACGCCGTCCCATTACTGGAATTTGTTTCAACCTAATTCCGACAAAGATTTTCCATGGTTAGCAATTGTATTGGGCTATCCTGTGATGGGAGTATGGTTTTGGTGTACCGAACAATCGATGGTGCAATCTGTATTAGGAGCTAAAAATGTGAAACAAGGGCAATTAGGTGCAAGTTTTATAGGCTGGCTAAAAATTTTAGATGTTCCTCTATTTATCCTCCCCGGTATAATATGTTTCGTACTTTTCCCACACTTGATAAACCCTGATGCGGCATATTTAACATTAGTAACCAACATTTTTCCTGTAGGAATGAAAGGGTTGATTATTGTGGTTTTGATGGCGGCGTTGATTGGCAATGTCGGCTCGTCGCTTAATTCGGTGAGTACGGTTTTTACAATGGATATTTATTTGAAAAAGAATAAACCCAATGCAACCAATGCCGAAATAATAAAAATTGGACGTTGGGTAACTGTGATAAGCGCCGTTGTTTCCGTAGTAATTGCTTTGGCTATCGACGGAATCAAGGGGTTGAATCTGTTCAATGTATTCCAGTCTGTGCTTGGATTTTTAGCTCCACCCATGTCGGTAGCATTCCTGTTTGCCGTATTTTGGAAAAAAACGTCGCGGCGTGCAATTAATTGGGTATTGTCGGCAGGAACAGTTCTTTGTCTGACTATAGGAATATTATTCTATATGAAATTAATATTCACCGGACTGCATTTTCTGTATTTGTCTTTCTTTCTGTTTGTATTGCTTTCTCTTTTTATCATCATTTATTCTCTGATGGATAAACGTACTGATAGTCATGAAGATACTTTGCAATATAGGCCGGTAAAAACATCAAATATCGTGAAGCTATCTTGGGGAATATTAATAATTGTAATGATTGCTTTGTATATTATATTTAATTAATGCGATGAAACGGTTCTTATTGTCAATCGGTCTGTGCATCTGTGGATTGTATTCTATGAATGCGGTAGATATTATAATTTCTCCGGAAACAGGAAATTTGTCCAAAGCCATGCGAGAAGCCCGCGAGTTGCGGCGTTTGAATAAAGTGGCAGCCGATGAGCCGGTACGTATTCAAATGAAAGGCGGCATCTATCCGTTGAATGAACCGGTGTTTATTCGTCCTGAAGATTCCGGCACGAAAAATAGTCCAACTATTATTGAAGATTTTCCCGGTGAAACGCCTGTATTGAGCGGAGGTCTTCAAATTACCGGCTGGCGAAAAGAAGGGAAATACTGGACAGCTCAGGTTCCAGAATGGAACGGCAATGATTTTCTTTTCCGGCAAGTTTGGGTGAATGGGCGTAAAGCTATCCGGGCGCGTAATGTTTTGGATTTTAATCAGATGGACAGAATTCGCTTCAACGATAAGGAAAATCGGATTTTATGGGTTCCGGCTTCTTCCGTTTCAAAAATTCTGAAAGCGGAAAACACCGAATTAATCATTCATCAAATGTGGGAAATTGCGGTATTGCGAATTAAATCCATCACCATTCAAGGCGATTCGGCAGGCATTTGTTTCTATGAGCCGGAATCACGCATTCAGTTTGAACATCCCTGGCCCCAGCCTGTAATGAAAGAAGGTTTTCATTCGGCTTTTTATCTGACCAACGCGCTTGAATTGCTGGATGAACCCGGCGAGTGGTATTTTGATAAACGCTTGCGAAAATTATATTACATGCCGCTGCAAGGAGAGAATATGCGTACAGCCGAAGTAGTTGTGCCTATGCTTGAAACGCTGGTAGAAGTCACCGGAACCATCGACCGCCCTGTCCGGTATATTCAATTCAAAGGTATTCATTTTCAACATACAAACTGGACACGCCCATCTGAAAAAGGTCATGTTCCCTTACAAGCGGGAATGTATTTACTAGACGCTTATAAATTGCATCCAAAGGGAGCGCCCGGAAATCAGAACAAAGGCATAGAAAATCAAGTATGGATTGGTCGTCCACCGGCTGCTGTGATGGTGAGCGACGCCGCCCATACCCAATTTGAAGACTGTTCGTTTGAACATCTGGGTTCTTGCGCTTTGGATTTTATACAAGCATCTAATAATGATTTGATTAGTAGCTGTACATTTTTGGATATTGCAGGAAATGGCATCCAAATTGGTAAATTTTCCGATACCGGAATGGAAACGCATTTGCCTTATATTCCGGCAGACGGAAGGGAAATTTGTACCCATCAGCATATCATCAATAATTATATAACCGATATTGGTAATGAAGACTGGGGATGTGTAGGTATTGCAGCCGGTTACGTACAGGATATTAACATCGAACACAATGAGATATGTGAGATTCCCTATACCGGTATCAGTCTGGGATGGGGATGGACTAAAACTGTCAATTGCATGAAAAACAACCGGATTCATGCCAATTACATTCATCATTATGCCAAACATAATTATGATGTGGCGGGCATTTATACCTTGTCGGCGCAAAGCAATACGGAAATCACGGAAAATCGTATCGACTCAATTGAGCATCCGCCATACGTTCACGACCCCAATCATTGGTTTTATTTATATACGGATGAAGGAAGTTCATTTATTACGGTTAAAAATAATTGGTGTCCCGAAGAAAAATTCTTACGGAATGCCAATGGCCCAGGAAATACGTGGGAAAACAACGGTCCGATGGTATCGGACGAAATAAAGAATAAGGCAGGACGACTGAAATAATAGCAGTTAATTATCAATAGTTATTCATCAAAACATGAAAAAAGGAAATATAATAAGTATCATCGCCGTATCACTTACGAATTATCTTGATGCCGGTGCGATTGTTGCCGGAGCAAGCGGATTGAAGCTTTGGCAAAATTATATCGGACTTACCAGCGGAAATCTGGGGTGGCTCAACGCTATCAGCGCCAACTGCTTTGGAGCGGCTATCGGCGCTATTTGCGGTGGTTTTCTTGCCGACAGATACGGTCGGAAAATCATTTATACAAACAATATGCTGGTGTATATGATGGGCGTTGCGGTGATTATGTTATCTGTGAGTTTCCCGATGCTGTTGCTTGGTTTTCTGATTACAGGCATTTCAGTAGGCGCTGGCGTTCCTGCTGCGTGGACTTATATTTCCGAGAGTTCGGAAGTGAAAAATCGCGGACGAAACATTGGCATTTCACAATTTGCATGGGGTGTTGGACCGGCAATTATTTTACTGTTTGGAATGCTGCTTGCTCCCGGCAAAGAAGGCGCAGAGGCAGGAGTTTTATTCGGATTTGTGGAGCGGGTTGCAGCATTGTTTCTGAGCGGCGATGCAAGCGCGGCAGCGGTCAACGTATTCAGCAGCCGTATTATTTTCGGTTCGTTGTTTGTTGTGGCATTTGTTGCATGGTTGCTTCAGCGGAAACTTGACGAGTCGAAGGAATGGAAAGATGCTCAATCAGCGCAGGGCAAAGAAAAAAATTCGAGTGTTTTCGCATCATTTGGAACATTGTTTACCAACCGGGTGAACGTTCGCACCATTGTTTTTCTTGCTGGAATTTACCTCACATGGAACTTGGTGGCAAGCGTGATGGGATTTTTCCAGCAGCATATTTTTGAAACCGTTGGCGGTCTTTCAATCGCATATTCCAATATGCTCACCGCCGTTCAGTGGCTGATTATTGTTGCAACAACCTACTTTGGCTTTGCCATGTTGATTGACAGGGTAAATCAGCGTTGGATGTACTTCATAGCCACATCGATAGGCATAGCGGCGTGGATAGTTTTACTTTCGACAGGAATGAAAAATACAACATTGTGGATATTCACCATTCTTTGGGGCATTCACGCAGGAGTGAGTGTTCAGGCGTTTTACGCGCTTTGGGCGTCGGAACTTTTCCCTGCCAAATATCGTGCAGCAGCGCAAGGTGTAATGTTTTTCATCATAAGAAGCGCCGCCGCTATATGGGGCTTTGTATTTGTGAACATTTACGGAACAACCGGACAAGGATTTTACTTTGCGGCGTACCTGATGACCGGATTGCTATTGGTAGCGTTGATAGTAGGCACCATTTGGACGCCGAAAACTCGTGGAAAATCATTACAACAAATCACTGAAGAAAGATATGGAAATGACGTCTAAAAATGAAACAAACGCCCCGACGTGGATTTGGTATCCGGGCGATTTCGAAATATGGTTAGGCAACGAAATGCAAAACCGGCGCACCGAGCGAGGAGGATTTTTCCCCCCTTTCTGGAAAATGGACAGCCATTATGTTGCGGTAGAATTTTCCACAACTTTACATTTGCCTACCGCCGAAGAGGTAGAAATATATGCGGAAGGAAAATACAATATCAAATTGGATGGAAAAATTCTTCTTCCTGCCGGAAAGATAACCATTCCGGCAGGAAAACACAACCTGAATATCAAAGTACACAATCAGGCAAATGTTCCTTCTATTTTTGTGAAAGGTAAAACGTTTGGCTCTAATCAAGCATGGAAAGTCACTTTTGAAGATAAGGAATGGATTGACGAATCGGGTAAAGTTTCGGATACTTCCTCCGGTACGGTTTATGTCAATGCGGGAAGTTGGAATTTCAACTCGCCATCTATGCCGCCTTCTCAATTTAGGCTTGCAACACAAGCAATATCAGGTGTTAAGACAGAAGCGCAATCCGACGGCATATTACTGGATTTCGGTAAAGAAACTTTCGGTTATGTTGTATTTCACGGATTGAAAGGCAACGGTAATCTGAATTTGTATTACGGCGAATCGAAAGAAGAAGCATTAGATACAGCGAGATGCGAAACGCTTGACCGCTTTTCATTTGCGTCAAAGGAAGCTAAAGATTTCACCATTCCCGACTCTCGCGCTTTTCGTTACGTTTATGTAGAGAATAAAGGTTTAACCTGTGATTCTGTTTCCATGCTGTATGAATATTTATCTTTGAAAAACAAAGGCGCTTTCCGCTGCAGCGATAACTTATTGAACCGGATTTGGGACGTATCGGCTTATACATTGCATCTTACGACTCGCGAATTTTTCATCGACGGCATCAAGCGCGACCGTTGGGTGTGGAGTGGCGACGCTTACCAAAGCTATCTGATGAATTATTATCTCTTTTTCGATTCGCCTTCGGTGAAGCGAACTATTCTGAATCTTCGCGGTAAAGATCCTGTCACCGGCCATATCAATACAATAATGGATTATACTTTTTATTGGTTTTCAGGAATTTATGACTATTACCGATATACAGGCGATAAATCATTTATCCAACTAATTTATCCGCGTATGCGAAGTATGATGGATTATTGCCTATCCCGCAGGAATGCCGATGGAATGATGGAAGGCCTTGGCGGTGACTGGATTTTCATCGACTGGGCTGATTTTAAAATGAATAAATCCGGCGAAGTCAGCTTTGAACAATTGCTGTTTTACCATAGTTTGGAAACTATGGCTTTATGCGCCGGAATAGTTAATCAAGAGAATGACAGATTGAAATACAGGAAATTATCTGATGAATTATATGGTAAGTTGTTCACTGCTTTTTGGTCGGACAGAAAAGGAGCTTTCGTACATAATCGTGAGAAGGGCATTCAAAGTGAACAGGTAACCCCATATACCAATATTTTTGCCATTCTTTTTGGTTATTTAGATGAAGCAAAAACGCAAGCAGTGAAACAAAATGTATTGCTTAATCCCAACGCTTTGAAAATCACTACGCCCTATATGCGTTTCTATGAATTGGAGGCCTTGTGCAAATTGGGCGAACACCGGCTTGTATTGCAGGAAATCCGCGATTATTGGGGTGGTATGTTGAACTTGGGCGCTACCTCATTCTGGGAAAAATACAATCCGGATGAAATAGGGACAGAGCATTTGGCTATGTATGGTCGTCCGTATGGAAAGAGCCTCTGCCATGCATGGGGGGCAAGTCCGCTTTACTTGTTAGGAAAATATTATTTGGGTGTACAACCGGAGGAGAATGGTTATAAAACTTTCAGCATCAAGCCTGTATTAGCCGGTTTGCAATGGATGGAAGGAACTGTACCTGTTCCAAATGGTGAAATAAAGGTATATATGGATAAAAAGCAAATCAAAGTATCTGCTTCTCAAGGCGAAGGATATTTGTATTTTACCACTGAATCAAAGCCTCGTGCTAACACCGGCAAAATCGAATCTGTCGCTAAAAACGAATATAAGTTTAAAATAGAATCAAATAAAGAATACATTATTCAATCGATATTCCAATGAAAGTATATTTAATTATCGCGCTAAGTTGCTTTTTTTCGTTATCATCGTTTGCCGGTACGAAAAAAGAAATTGTTTTGGTAACAGATGTTCATGCTTCGCCCGAAATCCTTTTTGGTACGGAAAAGCTAAAAACAGCTCTGGAAGCAGAAAACTATCTGGTAAAAATATCGATTGGAGCCCCGAAAATGTTCAAAAATTATCTAATTGATATTTCTCTAACAACCAAAACCAATTTACCGAAAGAAGGTTATTCAATAAAATCCGGAAAATATCGAATGCAGATTCAAGGAAACGACGCTTCCGGCGCTTTGTATGGTTGTATTGATTTGGCAAAGAAAATCAAAGAAGAACGCAAACTGCCTGAAAATCTGAATTATTCCGATCATCCGGAAATGGTGCTTCGCGGAACTTGCATCGGAATGCAAAAACCCTATTACTTGCCCGGACACAGTGTATATGAATATCCATATACACCTGAAACTTTCCCGTGGTTTTATGATAAGGCCTTTTGGATTGAATATTTGGATATGCTGGTGGAAAACAAGATGAATTCACTTTATTTGTGGAATGGTCACCCGTTTGCTTCTTTGGTAAAACTGAAAGATTATCCTTTTGCTGTAGAAGTTGACGATGCTACTTTCAAAAAGAATGAAGAAATGTTTGCTTTTATAACTACAGAAGCGCAGAAACGCGGTATCTGGGTTATTCAGATGTTTTACAATATCATTGTTTCAAAACCTTTTGCCGACCATTACGGTATTAAAACACAAGACCGTTCCCGTCCGATTACTCCTTTGATATCGGATTATACGCGTAAATCCATTGCCGCTTTCATTGAAAAATATCCCAATGTTGGCTTGCTTGTTTGTTTGGGTGAAGCAATGGATACGTATGAAGATGATGTAAAATGGTTCACTGAAACTATTCTTCCGGGAGTAAAAGATGGATTAAAAGCTTTGGGTAAGACCGATGAGCCACCCATAGTTCTCCGCGCTCATGATACGAATTGCCGGATGGTGATGGATGCCGCTTTGCCGATTTATAAAAATCTATATACTATGGAAAAATACAACGGCGAATCGCTTACCACCTATCAGCCGGGAGGTCCATGGAGCGAAGAACACAGAGATTTAAGCAGTTTGGGTCCTGTTCATATCGATAATGTACATATTTTGGCTAATCTGGAACCTTTCCGTTATGGGTCGCCTGATTTTATTCAAAAATGCGTACAGGCAATGCATAATATTCATAAAGCAAATGCTTTACATCTATATCCACAGGCTTCTTACTGGGATTGGCCTTACACAGCCGACAAAACCAATCCTCGCCTGAAAGAAATGGAACGAGATTGGATTTGGTACGAAGCATGGGCGCGTTATGCATGGAACGATCAACGCGATCGCAACGAAGAAATCCGGTATTGGTCAGATAAATTAGGCGATGTATATGGTTGTGATAACGAAGGAAGTCAGATTTTGGAAGCTTACGAACAAGCCGGTGAAATCTCTCCTATGCTGACACGTAAATTTGCTATTACCGACGGAAATCGCCAGACATTTTTACTGGGTATGTTTATGAG
>Ga0123354_10012804_pt1 | contig 12990 bp, 7 predicted proteins | sample TergutLab28metaG_2_FD_97872 | JGI IMG/M metagenome (GOLD analysis project Ga0123354, IMG submission 97872) | Labiotermes labralis P4 segment gut microbial communities from Petit-Saut dam, French Guiana - Lab288 P4 | ecosystem: Host-associated > Arthropoda: Insects > Digestive system > Gut ...
TTCATGCATACCTAGACTCTCTTTTGCTGAGATTTGGATATTATGTTTAATGTTCCCCCAAATCCTATTTACATCCTCGTCCTCGTTTACGTTCTTCAAAGCTGCAAACCTATTTGTAATTTCAACCTGATACTGTGTCCTAACCTCCAGCTCATTTAGCTTACTCAGGTTAAATCTGTGCCTGTCTAACCTCTGTGCCGCCTGTTTGCCCACTGCTGATCTTTCCTTAACCTTTGCAATGACAAGGTAATGATCAAACAAGCCAGGCTTAGCACCTTAATTACCAATAAAGCATGGAAAGGGGAATGGAAGGAGTAAAAGATAAAAAAGTCAAATTTCACCCTAAAGAAGCCATGAAGGTCCAGAGAGTGAGCAGCAATATAGCTCTACACTTTCTTTACCCTCAACTTTATATGGGGTGGGTGATCAAAGTCACGCTGCCACCGCTTTACTCCTCCGGGAGGCTAGGTTGTCCCCAGGGTCGGTCTGGACGGAGGCGGAAAATTTCACTTCCACCGAGATTCGATCCCCGAACCGCCCAGGCCGTAGCGAGTCCCTATACCTACTGAGCTATTCCGGGATAGGAAGGTGTATGTAAATCTATAGTGTAAAGGCTGGCCATGTGGGGGTTTATTCTTTACAGGGTGGAAACAGTATCTTCTCGCTCTTCAGGACCGGTTTCGTATCCCACTATATAAATAAAAATTGAAAGTTTTCTTCCAAGACCCCACTACACCTTCATGATGTGACTCTTAGCAAAAGTACGCAGGTGGTCACTTTTCAACACGTCCTGTATCATGGGTGATCGAGCTGTGGACAGTACGCAGGGACAGACAAAAATAGGGACGAAAATACGTGAGTAAATATTTATTTTTCTGAATTTCCATTCGGACAAGCCAGGTAACGTCCAGCCCTGGGAATCTAGGGCTTGCGAGGCATTAACTATTTTTATCTTGACGTACGGCTGGTGAACGACATTGGGGGACTTCGATTCTCTTGCTAGCGGATATGAAAGCGCGCGCCTTCAAGCCGTCAATGGGGTTCGAAATTGTGACCATGAGTGTGGGCGAAACATGGAGGGACATGTCATGCCTAAAACACTGAAAGTACGGAAGATGCAGAAGTAAGCCTCAGTTTAGTCTGGTATATGTCGACGTTCGGAGTAACGTTTTGCCTCCATCTTCAGGAAAAAACTGCAATTTGCTGCAGAATGAATTCAGCTGCTCATATTTGTCGCAAGTTTTAAGTTCGCTATACATGGTGGGAGAAAAATAAGTATAAAATATACTCTCTGTATATATCATTAAATTTTCCGGGTGTAACTCTAATAATTCGCACCGCCGCCATATTTTTAACTCTTAACTCACAAAGAATAGTGCAAGCACTATGTGCCGGTATTGTATGTTACACCTTCATACGAATCTCCATTACACAGAAACTTACGTACAGACGCAATGCACCCTCCAGGTGTTGCTTTACCTTTCACAAAATAGTTCTGCCGTAAATCAGATGCAAGGGCTGTTTCCACCTCACAAGTTCGCATGTTCGCCACATTGCGGTACTGGCTGCAGAAAATTCAGGAACAAGACAGTGGGTTGGGTCCAAACGGGAAAGTTCCCTTGTAAGAATTTATATGTTCTGTCATCTAGTTCAGAACTTGAAAAGAGCAGAGGGAGGGGAGCACGCAGACAGCATGCTGATTTCTAGGTCTGTTGCAGTATAAAAGAGAAAAGTAGGCTAAAAACAGAATAATGTTAATATCATGGGCTGTAAGTACAAGTGATAGTATTTACAAGGAAATTCACGAATTTATACAATTTTCTGTGTATTCTGGAGATTTATGAAAGTTATAAAATATGTGCTTGTGATTCTGATGTGTTGTGTACAGTGTAAATAAGAAAACATATTGTTGTGACTGTATTTTGTATTTCACAGAGTAAACCACAAAATATTGTTGTGAGTTAGTTATGTTGTTCACAATGTAAATCACAAAATGTATTTTTGTGAATTTGTCATATTGTTAACGTTGCAAATCTAAAAATATATTATATTGACTTTATTTTGTTGTTTACAGAGTAAATTACAAAAAAAAAATACTGTTGTGAATTATTTACGTTGTTCACAATATAAATCGCAAAATGAATTGTTGTTATTTTTTGTTGTTGCTTACAGCGTGAACCACAAGAATTTCTTGCGAGTTAGGTACGTTGTCAACAGTGTAAACTACAAAATACATTGTTGTTGTTCACAGCGTAAACCACAAAAAATATTGTTGCTAGATTGTTATGTTGTTCACATTGTAAACTAAAAAATATATTTTAGTGATTTTATTATGTTATTCTCAATTAAAATCACAAATATGATGTTTATTGGACCGTGCGTTATTGTGATAACTGAAGAATAAAAAAAACCAACTAGATGTCACTTGTTATTTTATTGTACGTCTTATAGGCTCAACATGTTTCGGGCACTACTATGCCCATCATCAGAAGCTCGCGACTATGATGTTGATTACCACATTGGTTGTTTCATTCTTAGTTTGCTGTATGTTGGAGGTTAGGTGCGGTTAGGCTGGAGTTTCCGGGCCGCAGGCTAATCATGACTTGCTTTAGCCTGCAGCCCGGAAACTCCAGCTTAACGGCACCTAAACTCCAACATACAGCAAACTAAGAAAGAAACAACCAATGTGGTAATCAACATCATAGTCGCGAGCTCATGATGATGGGCATAGTAGTGCCCGAAACATGTTGAGCCTATAAGAAGTATAATAAAATAAAAAGTGATATCCAGTTGGTTTTTTATTCTTCAGTAAATCACAAAATTTATTGTCGTGAATTATGACTTACCATTGTTCAGCTACTAATTCTTTTGCAAGTGAAAGCAACGCCAATTCTAATTTCTTAACAGAATTCTACATTTGCTACTTAAATTAAGCCTCCGATTAATCGGATTAAATAAAACAAACTGCATTTCCATTAGGATAACTTTCAGTAACTCGAAGATATTTAATTCCATGGGTTTATTCCTTAGAGTATTTATATTTTTTAATATAACGCTAAGGATTTTAGGCGCGTTCGCGAACCTGTGAAAAGCGGCTAGTAGCACCGTGTCTGTCCCTCTGCCCGCGTGGAAAACCTCGACTAAATAGGAAGGATTTTCGTGGTATTTTATATTTCGCGTTTTACTCAAATATGTCGAGAAAATCTAAGATTCTTTAAAATCAAGTACGAACAACATGTTTTTGAATAAAGATCTCATTGATTTTATGAAAAAGAGTCCCTGAATTCTTCTTGAAATGAGAAACATATACTTTAGAGGAAATAAAATCACATATTAAGGCCAAAAATACTTTTCTTTCGAAAGAAAACTGAGGTTTGCTGAGTTACTGCAAAGAATATGTCAGAGCCAGACAGGCCCATGTAACATAACATGATATAACGTAACTTGGGGCAAAACGATGAGGTTTGCATGTCGGATAATAACAAGAACGTTACGTACAAACTTAGACTCACAGCCTTTCGTATTTATTGTTTTAGACTTGGTGAAAACGCTGAGACTAAGACGCATGATCGATCTGTCTACACTCGTACTAATTGATAAATATTATTCTCTCCTTGATTACAATTAAATAGTAATGACGCCACGTATTCCCTCCCATAGCGCAACAGCCTCTAGTTGGCCAGGACCTCCTCTATGAGGTTTCTCGACCACTCTCAGACACACCACACTCGATAGGACTCCTCTGGACGAGTGATGACCCCGTCGCAGAGACCTCTACGTGACAACACACAACACTCACAAGAGACAAACATCCATGCCCCCGGCGGGATTCGATCCCGCAATCCTGGCAAGCAAGCGGCTGCAGACCCAAGTCGTAGACCGCGAGACCCGCTGGTAGATCAGAATTTGTGGCGCGACGTTATAATAACCCACGTTAACCTTCATCTTGCAACGTCACGTTTCGATGCACTCATATATTCTTCTTCTGACAATTGAAATGACGTACAATTAAGGTAAAAATAATTGTCATTATAGTGTTCACCATTTACTGCTTAGGTCTGTATCTGAAGATATGCAGTTTTATATATAGACATATATGAACGTCCACACGTATTGCACTTTATGTGTTTTGTAAATGAGAAATTAAGAAACACTTCCAAAGCTTTAATCTTAGAGGTGACGTGTGACAGAAAAATTTGTCATAAACAAGACCAATTTAGGCACAGAAATTACACATACTTTACACAAACTTAATGGCAGAAGGCAATGACAGTAACAAAGACTTGTAATTGAAGTAAGTTGTGAACATTAATAAGAGTGGCACACCCGGATTTCTAACGCGTGACCATCAGATAAGTTTACCGGATGGTGCATCAATGTAACGTTATAAGGACGTTGCGTATTATGTTGTTAGTCGATTCCGATTCCTTTATGTTTTCCTACCTTTGTCGCTGAAACCATAACGCTGAACCACGTTGATGTATTTTCATCAAACCGCAAGTTTTAATAAAATTTCCAACTCTTCGATATGGTCGTGTATGAAAATATGTTACAAAGAGGAGCATATTAAATTAAAAAAAAACATTTTTTGTCTCCATGACGTTATTTCTTTGACAATTAAAATAAAAAATCAGTATTTAAAAACGGGTTTTAATTAATAAGGAAATTTTAGTAGCAAACATTGACAAAAAAACAAAGCCGAACTGTTTTGTGTAACGATTCGCCCACCCAAAGCTGCCACACCACTCTGCTTGCATATTAATGGAACACTTCCACAACAATGTCCGGTATATCGAAAGGAGAAAACCCAAAACCACGCACGATTAATTTTTTAATATCCGGCTTATATAACGGAGAAAAATATCAAAGGTCTTTCAGCGTATTTAAAAGCAACCCAGTGGCAACACGCGGTAATATCTGGGGTTTGGGTTCGGGACGTACCGGGGTGCGGTCTAGACATTTCTTCTGTAGATTTTATGTCTCTGTCTCTCCAGGCGAATTAAGAACTTATATGTCCAAAAGGAGACGACAGCACCCTTCAGAACCTTCCACAGATGTGTCTTTAAAATTCGAAGCGGCAAAAGTTCCTTCTTGTACATTTTCCATTCCATGAATTGTAATTCAGTTGCCAAAACGTAAAAAAAACCCCACACGGTTTATCACCATCACAACAATGTTACAATAAGTATTATAAGATTGTTGTGTTTCTAACGAATTTTGTACATTTCATTGGCTTACACTGTGGCAACAGCATAAGTTCTGTAGTTGAGACAGATACATTAAAAGCAAGACGAAAGCACAAAATTTTGTACGTTTTACCATGATTATAATTACTCCAGTAGCGACTTAGAACCCAATAAGCAAAGCAGAATCTCCACGGAGCAATATTATTTTTAAAGTGGAGACGATAGCTCAACCACTCAAAAAATTCCCCGCAATTTGTGAAACACAAATATTTATTTCCATAAAGGAATCCACAACTGACCCCCTTTTTTTGGAACCACTTGAATCACGTTTACCTTCCCACATCATATGTCTTTAAGAAGCATTTTAATATTATCTTCTCATCTGTTCACTTCTTTCCTACTGCCTCTCCCTTTCAAGGTTCCTGATTGAAATAATACGTGCCGCTCCGTTGAATGTTGCTGTCCTTAAACATACAGTCTCAGACAAAAATCAGTGCTTTACACGTGGCCATACATTTCGTAGGGTCATTGTAATTTCAAGGTCATTCTGAACTATTTTTTAGTGTCCAGAATAGAATCAACAAACAGATTGTCAGTCAGGTTGCAGACAAATGATGTGTATGTACAGGTGATGCAAAAGTCACTGGACACTTGATTTTTCACCTTTTGCCAAGTGGCTTCTGCACCACCTTATATATATAAAAGAAATTTGACAAATATGCCTACTGTATTGAGAAGGGCAGTTTTTTTGCGGTCTGAACGTATGGGGAACCGATTTCCAAAGCAATCAAACAAACGTACTTAAGGACCGTAGATTTTAGAGTACCAGATATACAGAGGAAAACTGGAAGGCCCACAAGATATTCCAGAACCAACATCACACTGATTGGACAACGGGGTATTGCGAGGAAATGGAAACTGTTTGCTCAGCGTAAGGGGGTTTGGCTTTTGCGACAATCAGCATGATAGCTTTGCGACGATGTATTTTCACGAATTTCCTGGCCAGAAATTCGGAGCCGCCCATTTTTATGTGTTCCGCCATGTTCACCAGTCGCTTTACGGTCACTATATAATTCCGATACTAGGATCACTATGTGGCAGTAAATGGAGAAGCGAGTTGTGTATCACTTATGGAGCGAGAGCTATGCTGCGTACCAAGTTCCGCCAACAATTGGGGTAAGCTCACGATACGTTCACGGTAAACAAACAACGCGCTCACGGTAAGCTGAGAGTAAGTTCACGGTAAACTCACAACGCGCTCATGGTATCTCACGGTACTATCACCTTAAGCTCACAGTACCCTTACAGTAACATCCAAATATGCTCACGGTATGTTCACGGTAAGATCAGAGTACGCTCACGGTACGATCACAGTAAGCTCACAGTAGGCTCACGATGCGATCACGGAAGCTCACTCCTCCATCCTAATTTTAAAATTTAACCATATTTGCAGAACCAGATTCTTTTGAATCGAACAGGTCAAGGCTAGATGTTTGTATTCATATGTCGGCATGAAATATCAACATTTTGAATTTTATATAAGATATTGGTGTGTTCGTATTACGTATTCCTTCGCACGTAGATATCCCTGAAGATGGCGGCGAACTAATCGTCGAAACATTCTAGAAGATAAAAGCTTATTTATGACATTTAAATTCTGTTATGTTGGTATAAATAAAAGGTTATGTTAGTCAGCCTTATTAAAAAAAAACAGTTTTTAATGATAATATAATTGATTTAACAAAAGTCTGAAGGCCCCCTGCTCGTGTTAATTAACGAGCTAGCAGTGTCTTAAGACTAACATGCCTTCTGCAGTAACAGTTTTAATGCATTCAGACTTAATCAATGTTTTCCCATGACGCGCGCAGCTGACAGTAGCATGTCCAGTTCGAAGCATGCACGACTGTTTTTTTTTAACCTTACATAACAAAAGCCATTTAACAATACATTTTATGGAGTCGTATTTGATGATCCATTGTGAGTATCAATTTTAAAGCAGCTCTCCTCTGCTTGGGGTTCCTGCACAGGAAGGCACGCCAAACAGGGGAATCCAGAGAAGATACCGCTACTAAACGTCCATGGGTAGCCGGGATAGCTCGGTCACTATCGTGACTAGCTTAAGGGCTACCTGGTCCGGGATTCGATGTCCGGCTAAGGAAGTTGTTCTCTCCCTTAAAGCGCCCAGACCGGCCATCTGGTACCCACACAGTATAATATTCTATGGGCACAGGTTTGTCTCTTTCCCCGGAATAAGGCGGCCGAAACGTGAATCTGACCACTCTCCTCCAATTAGAGTCTTAATTGAAAGATAAATGATCTAGAGATTTTCCCCCATACGCCTGCATGACATATACAGGGGCAAATTTAAATTCTCCACTTTAATTAAAAATGTTTAGCCGCAAAACATTTTATAAAGCAGAACTTTGCACTTATGTCGAACTTGGTACGGGATACTGCAAGATATTGGGTGCTAAAGTTGAACTAAATCAAGGATAAACCCAAAACAAAGTGAGATGCTTGATAAATGTCTTCAGGTACGTGCCTCCTTGTAGTGGAAAATAAAGGTAATAACGTTTCGAATGGATTTGCTGTCTCCATGTTCAGGATGTAAGTGTAAGAAGTTGCATGTCACAGGCAATGAACAAAGGGCCTTACCTACGTGTACCCTCCCACTCATTTGCTCTGAAGATACAGTTAGCATGATCCTCAGAAACTACGGTATATTTCTATCAGACCACAATTAGCCACACTGCATAAACTACATATCTCCCTATTCATGCAATGAGAATTTCAAATCTAACAGGCAGTGTAGTACATAAACAATATGACAGATTAAATCGGCGGCGTTCATGGTAGGTAGAGTTGATACAGTCTATTTATTACAGTTAGAGTCGGTAAAGCCTACTACAGCTAAAGGAGGTATAGCCTATTACAGCTACAGTCGGTAAAGCCTATTACAACCATAGTCGGTAAAGCCTATTACAACCACAGTCGGTAAAGCCTATTACATCTACAGTTGGTAAAGTTTATTACAGCAACAGTCGGCAAAGACTTGCAACCACAGTCGGTAAAGGCTGTGACGCACACAATCAACAAAGCCTGTACGAGGTAAATCGATAAAGTCCATGGTAGGTACGGTAGTAAAACATAAGACGAAATCGATAAAGCATATGACAGACACAGTCGATTCCTCTTCACACTTGGTCTAATGCTCTATGCAACGAAAGCCTCGTGGTTTTCTGAAAGTTGGCCGTACGTACTCTGTATTGTGACTTATACAGTTTGAGAAACTCTGATCCACAGTGCGCTGATTTATACAGTTTTACATAAGACTGGCCTATTAAATAATGTTCAAGCAAATACCCAGATTCCTGGTAACATAGGTAGGATTTTCGTGCGTCGCGACCACTTACTACGCAGTTAGTACTTGTCTTCAGCCTGCTTCATTTGACGTGACCACCGACAGCGCAGTTCTTAATAGTCTACAGCCTGCCTAATGTGCCGTGACCGCTGACTGCGCATTGCATACTTGTCTACAGTCTGCCTAAGGTGCCGTGACCGCTGACTACGCATTGCATACTTGTCTACAGTCTGCCTAATGTGCCGTGACCGCTGACTGCGCATTGCATACTTGTCTACAGACTGCCTAATGTGCCGTGACCGCTGACTGCGCAATGCATACTTGTCTACAGTCTGCCTAATGTGCCGTGACCGCTGACTGCGCATTGCATACTTGTCTACAGTCTGCCTAATGTGCCGTGACCGCTGACTGCGCAATGCATACTTGTCTACAGTCTGCCTAATGTGCCGTGACCACTGAGTGCGCAGTTCACACTTCTCTACAGCCTTCCTCATGTGTCGTGACCACTGACAACGCGGTTCATCCATAATTGTCTACAGCGTGTATTTCATTACTATCAATTTGCGTTACACATTTGGATTTTGGATCTTCGAGATCGTTGTGCATGAAGCTACAACTGCTTTTTAAAAGGCTACACTCAGAAGTATTTATTTAACCTACGTATACTTAAACGACACCGGAGCTTTAGTAAGGATAACATTAAGATTGCTACTGGAATGCGGCTTTGCGGTCTGGCGCGGGCAGATGTGTTTCCCTTCTCCAAGCACCAAAATGAGTTTTGGCTCCGATTTGTACCTGCAGTTTTCTCTGCAAGATTAAAACGGTCGGGACGTGATACGTATTGTTCGCATTTATATAGTGCCAAGCTAAAATAAACGCAGTTGCATCCTCTCTTCTAGTGTGTTCTAAAGTTCGTCAATTAACGACGCTGTCAATAGCTATGAGTGCAGGGCGTCGGTGGTATATGAATGAAAGAGTATGGAGCAATGATGGAATAATACTGAGAGGATGAAAACCGAAGTAATCGGACAGAAACTTGTTCGAGCGCCAATTTTTTCGCCACACGTACCACGCGAACCGACATTTGATCGATCCCGAGGCTCCGCGGTGAGAACCCAAAGACTAATCCGCCTCATCCCTGGCATGACATCACATTCGTTAATCACCCTTACTTTAGAAATACAAGAGATTAATCGAACTGACTCAGTTTTGAGTTCAGTGGCGAGCTTTTGTTTTAGGGAAACTGAACATTTAGTTCCTGTTTGGACAGAGTTCTTTAGGTATTGTTATTGAGTACAGAAAATTGTGTTGTTTTGTTCTTTAGCCTCTAAATCTTATCAGAAAAAGTAGAAAAAGTTGACGTTCACGCAAATTCTACGAGTTACATAAAGCCAATCTAGTATCTGGATGCTGAAAACTAATTACCGTTGTCTTGAAACGGGAAATCCTGCTGTGTTTACAATATAAGGTTCAAACAGAATGGCACTTCAGTCTAACACAAACTTTTTAACAAACACTCTGTTCTCTAAGCCGAAACCTTTAACTATACCTAAAGGTAAGTATTAAACAGGCCTGAACTAGAACAACGTGTTCAGCAATATAATTAATAAAATTATTACAGTTTATAAAGTGCCCTTTTCAATATTGTAGACAATATAACGACTTTGTAATATGCCTTCACACATTTTTATACATTTGGGTTTGTAAAGACGCTTACATTTAGGCCGAAACATGTACCTGCGATGTGAAATAAGTTTTGGAAAACTGCGCTCTTCTGGGATATTACGTAGCGAGTAGTGAAAATCACTTACCGAATGATCGGTTCATGACCCCTGAAGATGGGACCGATAGTTTGTCCCGAAACGTCTGCAAGACATTACCACTACCCGCTGCGTAATAGTCCAGAACATGGCATGCAGTTTCCATCTTCTTCACGGCGGAAGTCTGAAACTGCACAAGTAAGGTTTTGTTAATACAAGTTCTGTTAGCATGTGTGTCACTGAGTTCTCCCCTTTAATGATTATTGTTAGTCTTAAGTTTGAAGTGACGATGTAGTACGGAGACAGCAGCCAACACACTTCACGGTCGGTTGTATTTATCGCATCGCCTCACATGTCACCACTATCTTATGCAACAGATGGTTTATGACTGGCATCGGTTAGGGATTGTAGCTGTCATCTTTTATCTGCGGTGATCCGCTCGGCCACTAACAAGCCTGTCTGTCTGTCTGTCTGTAATCCCACCGCAGTGCAGCGCCACGCACTATCAAAATGCCTGACAACACAGAAGGCTACCAAATGTTTCACCAGCCAACCCCAGATTAAACAGCAATTTAATTAATTATACTTCTTGTACATGGCGATTGGAGCCGGACAACTCACTACAGTGACTGCATTCTAGGCCGTATAAAAGGCAATATACAATATACAATTCCAGATAGCGGCAAAGATTTTCTCTCGCCCACAGCATTTTTACCGACTCGGAGGTCCAGTCTGTCTCCCATCCTTTGGGAACCGGGCTCTGTCCTCTGGGATAAAATGGCTGGGCGTGTTTTGAATAATAATCTCTGTCAATTGCTGAAAACAAGAATGTTAGGATCCATACTTCCACTTCTGTATACATAACCATGCCATACTGCTTAAAAGTTTAAAGCTTGGTGAATTTTGTTCACAAATTGTATTCGCTTGTTCGATATGATTCACACAGTAAACAACATTAACAGGTGGGTCAGCATTAACAGGCTGATCAGCAGTAACAGGCTGATCAGCAGTAACAGGCTGGTCAGCATTAACAGGCTGGTCAATATTAAGGGGCTGGGCAGTATTAACAGGCGGGTCAGAATTAAGAGAATGGTCAGCATTGACAGGATGGTCAACATTAATAAGCTGGTCAGCCGTAACAGGCTGGTCAGCATTAACAGGCTGGGCAGCATTGACAGGCTGATCAGCAGTAACAGGCTGGTCAGTAGTAACAGGCTGGTCAGCATTAACAGGCTGGGCAGCATTGACAGGCGGGTCAGAATTAAGAGAATGGTCCGCATTAACAGGTTGGTCAGCATTAAGAGCCTGGTCGGTATTAACAGGCGGGTGGTCAATCAAATAGTTAATTTTACCTTGTAGCGTTTTGCCGTCCTACTGTGTTGGATGGTATAATGATGAATGAAAAATGGATTGGATAGGAAACAGAAGGAATTTGTCGTGATCTGATGTCAGGTAATATCATGGTGTTTGAATGAAGTGACTGACACAAATCAAGAAATACCTCAATAATAACGGCTTTTCAAGGTTTATGTTTGAACCCAGGTTACCTTGAATAAGAAGAAAGAATGACAACAATCTGACGACCGTGTTCGGTGAATGAGTGAAATAAGAAACAGCGAGTTTCTTAAAAACACAAGATTGAGTGCAATACTGAGTCAAGTGCATACATGACAGAAGTTAGGTTTTTTAGGTGCATTCGAAAAGTTGCGAAAAGGGTCTCTTAGCTCCTTCATGTCTGTCGGTGTCTGTCTGTCTCTCTGACCGTCCGCATGAAAAAAAAACTCGACTCCCACTGGAATGATTTTCATGAAACTTCATATCTGCATGTTTTTCGAAAACCTGTTGAGAAAATCCAAGTTCTATTAAAATACGTTAGGAACAACTGGTACTTTATATTACGGCATATGTACAGTTATAATACTGCCTCGCTGCATTCTTCTTAGAATGAGAAATGTTTCAGACAACAGTTGTAGAGGAAATGTAAATATATTTTGTGTTCAATAATTTTTTTTCGAAAATCGTGCAGTTGATGAGATAATGTGGAAAAGTATGGTAGAGCTGGGCATCCCACATGTGACAATATGGCGCATGCACATTTCATGCTGGGCACCTAAGGCTACAAACACACACTCACAATATGTGATACTCATCTCTTTTCCACTGCAACAATGGTTGCACGAACGCGCCTCAATGTTACTTTATACGTACAGCGCCTGTCTTGTAGTTTATTAATGTTACTTACTAGTTTTACTAGCTCAGCTGCTTTTCCAGAATAATTTCTGTGCTTAATTCGAAGTAACTTATTATTCTACTTTTTTGAAGATCCTCGCGTATGGTTATGACATTATGCAGTATGGGTACATAAGTACCGAAGTTTCTGTAGGATATTCTCTCTCATACATCCTCGGAATTGAGTACAGTCCAAATACACTTATACTGAAATGTGTTTTACATATTTATCGTGAAATTATGTTTCTTGATATGACTGTACAGAAAGGTTTGTTGTGTGTTAGTAAAATGTGACTCAGTCCTAAAGATGGCGCACATATTTCTAAAAACAAAAAATTAGAAAAATACTGAAATAAGAAGGAAAATAAAACGGAATTTGTAGGAATGGAAGAAATAAGGAAGAAAAGTAAGTAGTTTGTGGGTAATGGGGAGACAAAATTGAAATACGAAGAAA
>Ga0123354_10012805_pt1 | contig 12990 bp, 8 predicted proteins | sample TergutLab28metaG_2_FD_97872 | JGI IMG/M metagenome (GOLD analysis project Ga0123354, IMG submission 97872) | Labiotermes labralis P4 segment gut microbial communities from Petit-Saut dam, French Guiana - Lab288 P4 | ecosystem: Host-associated > Arthropoda: Insects > Digestive system > Gut ...
AAAGCAACTACATTTTCCTGTAATTGCCTGATATATAAAATGATTTCAATTCATTTAGACCGCTCCCAAAGCAGGTGCGCTAACCGGACTGCGCTACACCTCGTTTTTGCGACGACAAAGGTAAATTTTTTTTTTGAGATGTGAAAATTCTTTGCCGAAAAATTATCCGGACATTATTTTTCCACATTTGTACATTAGCCCATTAACATATTAGCCCATTTTCAAATTAATTCCGTATTTTTGCACTCGAATTTTAAGATAGAGAGAAAACTATGTATAGAACGAATACTTGCGGAGAACTCCGCCTCACAAATACAAGACAAGAGGTCGTCTTGTCGGGATGGGTACAAAAAATCCGGAAATTCGGAGGAATGATTTTTATCGATTTACGCGACCGCTACGGGATTACCCAATTGGTTTTTAACCAGGAAATAAATTGTCAACTTTGCGATGACGCGGAGAAATTAGGCCGGGAATGGGTGATTCAGGCAAAAGGTGCTGTTACCGAACGGTCCAATAAGAATCCAAATATTCCAACCGGCGATATTGAAATCATCGTTTCCGAACTGCGGGTTCTGAATCCTTCCCAAATGCCGCCTTTTACCATTGAAGACGAATCTGACGGAGGAGATGATATACGAATGAAATACCGATACCTTGATTTGCGTCGTGCACCGGTTCGATCGAACTTAGAATTGCGCCACCGGATGACGTTTGCAACACGCAATTACCTGAACGAACAGCATTTTCTAGAAGTGGAAACTCCGGTATTGATTGGCTCTACACCTGAAGGCGCGCGGGATTTTATTGTTCCTTCACGCATGAATGCTGGCGAGTTTTATGCTTTACCGCAATCGCCACAGTTGTTTAAACAATTGTTGATGGTTTCGGGATTCGACCGCTATTTCCAGATTGTAAAGTGTTTCCGCGACGAAGACTTGCGTGCCGACCGGCAACCGGAGTTTACGCAAATCGACTGCGAAATGTCGTTCGTTGAGCAAGAAGATATTTTGAATACATTTGAAGGACTGATTCGATACTTGTTTAAGGCGGTGAAAGGAATTGATATACCTGTCCTTCCGCGTATGTCATACGCCGAAGCGATGAACCTTTACGGTTCCGACAAGCCGGATACCCGCTTCGAAATGTCCATTGTAGAATTAAAGGCGTTGACGGAAGGCAAGGGATTCGGCGTGTTCGACAATGCCGAATACGTAGGCGCTATTTGTGCGGAAGGATGTGCTGCTTATACCCGGAAACAATTGGATGAATTGACCGATTTCGTGAAGCGTCCGCAAGTCGGAGCCGGCGGTTTGATTTACGTTCGCTATGAAGCCGGTGGCAGTCTGAAATCCTCCGTTGATAAATTCTATTCTGCTGATGACTTGAAACGGTGGACGGAACAGGCGCAAGCCAAGCCCGGCGATTTGTTATTAATCCTTTCCGGAAAAACCGAGAAAACACAGAAACAACTGAATGAACTTCGTTTAGAAATGGCTTCACGCTTGGGATTACGGAAGAAAGACCAATTCAATTGCTTGTGGGTCACCGATTTCCCATTGTTGGAATACGATGAAGAGTTGAGGCGTTACTTTGCTAAACACCATCCGTTTACAAGTCCGAAGCCGGAAGACGTTCCGCTGTTGGACAGTAATCCTGGATTGGTGCGGGCCAATGCTTACGACATGGTTATCAATGGAGTGGAAATCGGCGGCGGCTCTATTCGTATTCATAACAGCGAGTTACAGAAAAAAATGTTCTCCGTGCTTGGATTCAGCGAAGAACAGGCGCAGAAGCAATTCGGTTTCTTAATGAATGCCTTTAAATATGGAGCGCCTCCCCACGGCGGGATAGCGTTCGGATTGGATCGCTTGGTCTCAATCTTTGCCGGTTTGAATTCAATTCGCGATTGCATCGCTTTCCCGAAAAACAATTCGGGACGTGATGTCATGATCGATGCTCCGGCTACCGTAACTCAGGAACAATTGGGTGAATTGCATTTACATATCGTTACAAAAGAAAAGTAAGCTCATTTCAGGATATCTATATAAAAAAAGTTATAAAATATTGCATACAATTAAAAAAAAACACTACTTTTGTAAAAAAATAACGTGAACACATCTCATTATTAGTATAATTTTTAATAAATAGAGTAATATCATGGATTTAGTTAACAGAGTAAAACAGATTTTGGTCAGCCCGCAAACGGAGTGGCCGACCATTGAAGCAGAAAATGATCCTCACGTAAAAGTTCTTACAAGTTATGTTGTGCCTTTGGCGTTAATCCCGGCTGTTGCATCTTTCATCGGTTATGGATTGATAGGTCATTCGATACTGGGAATTCACATTGGTGGAATCGGTTTTGGAGTGCGTAATGCAATTGTGCAGTATATAACAATGTTGGGTTCAATTTACGTCTCGGCGTTTGTTATTGATGCATTAGCTAACAGTTTTGGAGCGAAAAAAGATTTTAATCGCAGTTTTTCGCTTGTGGCGTATTCCTATACACCCATGTTTGTGGCAGGCATATTCTATATTCTACCACTACTCTCGTTTTTAGCAAGTTTGGCTGGACTGTACGGCTTGTATTTGCTTTATACAGGTTTGCAACCGATGACGAAAGTATCCTCCGAAAAACAAGTTGCCTATTTTATAGTTAGCCTGATAGTAATGTTGTTTGCCGTGGTAATCGTGGGAGCTATATTGGGAGCAATATTGTTGAGAGGAGCATTCGGGTTGTAATCAATTAAAAAATTATAAATTAGCAAATTAAATTGTTTCATAAAATTAATTAAAAAGAATCCCAATTTTTTTACAGAATAAATTGGGATTCTTTGGTATTATTATGCGTAATCTATTTCTTATCATTTTTTCGGCTTGCATCCTGTTTTGTATGTTTGCTTTCTCTTGCAGGCAACAAACAAACGAAGAAGCTGAAGTTACGCTACCGCAGAGGGCGACGGCTCTTTGGAACAGCGACTCGCTAATACTTGAAAATGGAAGCGTAAGGCGCGTCATTTGTTTTTTTCCTCAAGGAGCGATTTCTTCCGCTTCCTACCGTTTAAACAAATCCGGAACAGAGTTTTTAGATCCCCGCTCACTCGAATTTTCGGTTATAGTAAACGATATTTGCTATAACGGCTTATCCGGTTGGAGAACGAAAACTATCGAAAAAACAGCGGATTCAATCGACGGATTGAGCGTATCAATATGGCTTCAACCTCTCGAAAGCCGCTCAGCGTTTGAAATCAAATTGACCTATTCTATTTATTCCGACCTGCCCGCAATACGCAAGCAATTGACAGTCATTAACACAGGCGACAAGCCTTTGAAAGTGGAAGAAATTGACATAGAATCGTTGTCCTTAGCGAATACGGCGCCTTACGACGCTTGGATATATCGGCAATATGCACGTTATAAACACTTGGGACCTTATGTGGGAGACTGTAACGATCCCCTAATCATCGTACACAACCATGAACTTCGTCAAGGAATCGCTATCGGCAACGAAGCCGTTGGAGTCATCAAGCGTACTGCCTGTTTCGAAGACGGCAAGTCCGTTTCAGCCGGATTTACCCATCGCAATCAGGAATTTCCATTCCGTAAATGGGTTGAAAAAGGACAATCATTCACCACGCCATTTGTCTTTACCGTTCTCTACGACAGACAGGACGATCCGGCATGGGCGCTAAACGTTACCGTACCGGATCTTGTTCGCCGTCATATTAATATCCGCGTCAACGAATTGAAAAAAAAGCCCGTGTTTGTCTATAACACATGGTATCCGTTCTACAAAAATATTAACGACAGTCTTGTTTACAGCTTGGCAACGGCGGCGGCTGAATCCGGAGTCGAAGAATTTATCATCGACGACGGCTGGCAAACCAATCTCAATTCAAAAACGGAAGAAGACCGTTTGATGTATGGAGATTGGGCTATCGACCGGCGGAAGTTTCCGAATGGATTACGACCTGTATTTGATTCTATTAAGAAGTTAGGAATGAAGCCCGGACTATGGATTAGCCTTGCTGCAGCCCAACCGGGATCGGAGCCCTTAACTGAACATCCTGAGTGGTTTGTACGCGACAAAAACGGACATATTACCAATCTGCATGAAGCGGTTAACACTGAGTTAAATTCTAATACACAGCCTTATACGGCTTGTATGGGTACCGATTGGAAAGAATATATCAAGAAAAAGATACTTTATTGCGTAAAAGAATATGGTTTAGCTTATGCCAAACTTGATTTCGCTGTTGTATGCAGCGCCTATCAATTCGACAAAGACCTAACCGGTTGCTATGCGACCAATCATCCTTATCATAAAGACAGGGAAGAGTCGTATTACGTAATTTACCAACGTGTTATGGATCTTTTTGATGAATTGCACGCCGAGGCTCCCGATCTTTTTATCGATTGTACATTTGAAACTGCGGGAAGGCTACAACTGATGGATTATGGTATTGCCCGACACGCCGAAGGCAATTGGCTTTCGAATGTGCAACAAACGAATCCCACCGGTCCCTTGCGTATACGTGATTTAGCTTGGGGACGTAGTCCTGCTCTACCGGCTACGTCGTTGGTAATCGGAAATTTGGCTATGGATCATCCGTTACGTTTGTTCTGTTTTCAGTCGTTGGCTGGAACATTACCCATTATGCTTGGTGATCCGCGACAGTTGAATCCTAAAGAGCGCAAAGAAATGAGAGATTGGAGCGATTGGTTGCGCGGTGTGGAAAAAAGGCACGGATACAGTGAGTTCCGGCAAGATTTGCCGGGTTACGGCGAACCTGCCGAAGGGGCTTGGGATGGATTCGCCCGCATCAACACCGAAACAAAAAGCGGAGGTTTAGTGGGTATTTTCCGGCAGGGCGCAGCTGAAGAAAGCCGTGTCATTACGCTGCCTTATCTTAATGCCTCTACGATGTACACAATCAAACAAGCTCCTACCGGTAAAGTCGTAGCCGAAATGACGGGCGCCCAACTGTCGCAGAAAGGATTTAAAGTAACTTTGAATGAACGTTATCAAGGCATGTTGTATGAAATTATCAAATCCGAATAATACAGGAGGGACGTTTTTCTTGTTATAACTGCATGTAATGAATCTATTGTCGATGCGTATTAATCAAAATGGCTCCGTTTGCTCCTCTAACACCATACATGGAGGCGTCTTTCAATACGGTAATGCTTTCTATTTCATCAACAGCAATAGTTGAAAGGGAGAATTCGCTGCCTACAACAATTCCGTCTAAAACGATAAGCGGATCGGATGAGCCTTGTAATGAAGAAATCGATCCCCTGACTGTAACTTTTTCACCGAAAACAGCTACTCCACTCAATCTTTTTAACAGGCATAGCACATCCCGGCATCCGCTATTCACTATATCTTCCCGGCTTAAAGTGTTTAAATTCTTTTTTTTGTCATATTCAGCTTGCTGCATTTGGCGCAAGAATTGTTCATCCGGTGTGGAAAGATATTTCGTATTAAAATCGCCTTTTAAGGATTGAATCGTGAGGAAATGGTTTCCATTGACGGGTATTGCTACTGCATTCTGTCCCTTTTTATCCGCCACAAACAATGTATCCATAAGATTTGCATTTGGGAAAGTAAAAATTCCGTTTTTATCGGTTTTTACCTTAACGGGATTTACTTTACCTAATGTTACGGGGTAATTTTTGATAACCTTATTGTTAACGTCCAGTAGTAAACCTCTAATTGTATCATTTTGAGATACAACAATTTGAGATATAATAAGAAAAAAAAGACTTATAAATAAATATTGTGTTTTCATTTGTCTCAATATTATAAATAAAATAAGAAGAGTTGAGAGAGAAATGCCAAATTTTCCACTCTCAACTCTTCACTCTCAACTATTAACTTTTAATTACTACTCGAGAATGCCGGATACCCCGGATTTTGAACGAGTTTATTATTGGTTTGCCAAGCATCGAAAGGTATTGGGAAGAGTCTGCGGAAGTCTGCCGATCTTTCTGTTCGCCATAATGTAGGATCGTTGAACGTACCGAAGCGAATTTGATCCTGTCGCGTCATATTTTCCCAAGCGAATTCGAATCTTCTTTCCATATACAAATCATGCAGCGTTGCGGATTGAATGTCATGATTGCTGTCTCCGTAAGCTCTTTCGCGTATGACATTGATCAAACGGGTAGCTTCGGCATTGTCTTGTCCAAGACGGAGCAAAGCTTCTGCTTTCATCAAATAGACATCTGCAAGACGGAAAATAGCAAAATGGTTATTCTGATCGGAGTTATTCAAGCCTTTTTCGAATTCCCACTTGTTAGTACGGGCTCCATCTTCCTGTTCAACTTCTCCCCATAAGGTTCCATCCTTTTCCGTGCCGGGGATTGTTGTGATATCAACCCAGTGGATCAGAGGTCTGTCATGTGCTGTTATAAGCACTTGTCCCGTCGATGGATCAATCATCGGTCCCATTAAGAAAGAGCCGACATAACGCGGGTCTTCTATATCGAATTGTTTCACGTAGGCTGGATTTGCAGATATGCCGTTCCATGTTCCTAATTTGAAGCCCAAAGCGATTGGGTCGAGATAGTGAAGCGTCCGTTGGTAGATTTCGTTTCCGCCGTCGGCAGCCGAGAAGCATATCGGGAAGATGATCTCCATCGATACCGAATTATGAACAAGGAAATTGGTTTTCCAATTCGGCTCGATAATGTAATCAAGTTTCATGACTTCATCACAAGCATCAATGACGCCTTGCCAGTTAGGAGTTCCCGACCAAACTTCAGCATTCAGATACATCTTTGCAAGCAGGAAGTAAGCGGCGCCTTTGGTAAATTTGCCGTAGCTGCTTGAAGTTACATCTGATCTGACTACGTCTTTGATTGCGTTTAATTCATCAATGACGAATTTATAGAGATCGGCTCTACTTGTCATGCCCGGAATTTCCACATTACTGAAATCAGTGGTAAGCGGTCCATTCCCGAACATGTCTATCAATACATAATACCAAAAAGCCCTAACGCCACGTATTTCGGCAAGGGTACGGGTTTTAAGATCTTGATCCATTTCGCTCTGCTCAACAATGGCATACACTTGATTACATCTTGTTACTCCGTCCATACAGGCATTCCATGAACTGATTATCGGGCTTGTACGTGAAGTCCAGGTATGCATGCCCAGTTCCATGTGTACTCCGCCGTCCCACCAGTCTCCTCCTCTTCTCGTTGGAGTGACTGCCATATCTGAAGATTCTTCAAGGGTACAAAACATATCTCCAGGCCAATAACTTTTGAGTGTTTTGTAAACGGGTCCTACTATCGCGTCGATTTGATCTTGAGTCGAACCGAATTGATCGGAAGGAATCTGATCATACACTATCTCTTTGAGATCGGTACACGAAGAGGATCCCCATAGCAGGACGCCTCCTGTAGCCAATGATAATGCTATTTTAAATATTTTTTTCATACAATTTATGATTTATAATTTATATAATTTAGAAAACGAAACTTACACCAAAAGAATAGGTATGGGCTTTTGGAATAAACTCACGGTCGAGTATGCCCGGAGCTAATCCGTCATTTCTTGACATATCCACTTCAGGATCCGGTCCTTTGAACTTGGAAAGAACAAAGAGGTTTTGTCCAGTAACATACACCCGCGCTTGATTGAGCCAATTGATTTTCTTTGTATTGAATGTGTATCCCAACGATAGGTTATCCAATCTTATAAAGGAGCCGTCTTCAATATAAAGCGAGCAGTATTTAGGCACTTCCTTGAGCTGATAAACCAGCGGATCGTTAAGAGCGTTAGCGCCAATCAAATAACCCGGTTGTGCATAAGCCATGCGGGCATGATTAAGCACCTTATTTCCTAAAGTTCCACGGAGGAAGAACGATAAATCCCAACCCTTGTAGTTAAAGGTATTTGTCCATCCATAAGTCAAAACAGGCCAAGGCGATCCGATATACGTGCGGTCGTCGTCGGAGATTTGCCCGTCTCCGTTGGTGTCTTGGAGAATATAGTGTCCGCTACTATCAAATCCCAAAAATTTCCATCCGTAGAATTGCCCTACGGGACGTCCTACTTCAACTACGGAAGTTGGCGTATTCGAACTTCCGCGAATCCATGCATCTCCAACATAGATACGGCTGGTCGTATAAACATCGTTGGAAAGGCGGGTAATTTTATTTGAGTTATGGTCTAAGATTAACGAAGTGGTCCAATTGAAATTTTTTGAACGTATTACATTCCAGTTGAGCGATACTTCAATACCTGCATTATCCATATCTCCGACATTAGCCATCATGGTCGAATACATATAAGGCGGATTGGGAACGGGGTAGGCATAAAGCATATCGCTTGTTTTTTTGTCATACCATTCGATAGTTCCGCTTAACCTCTCTTTGAATAGAGTAAAATCGAGACCGACGTTGAGCATGGCGGTTGATTCCCATTTCAGATCGGGGTTCGGATTTTGACTGATCTGGTAAGCAGTTTTCCAGGAACCGTTGTCATAGTAGGTATTAGCCGTTCCGTAAAGTTCCAATGTACTATAGGGGTCGAGACCAGACTGGTTTCCCGTAATACCGTAACCTACGCGCAATTTCAAATCGTTTATCCAGCTTATGCCTTTCATAAATTCTTCCTGTGTAACACCCCATGCTGCTGAAGCCGATGGAAAGAGTCCCCATTTGTGATTCGCTCCGAATTTGGTCGAACCGTCCCTACGCAAGGCGGCTGTCAGCATATAGCGATCTTGGTAACTATAATTGGCGCGTCCGAAGAATGAGATCAAGCGGCTCATGTTGCGTTCCGATTCCACATCATTCGGTCTCAATCCTTGTCCCGATTGCAGACTGTTTGCACCCAACATATCGGTCACGAAATTGCGGTTTGCCACTTTCGCTTGCGACCAATTGTCTCCTTCCCATGAATATCCGAGTATGGCGTTAAACTTATGATTTCCGGTTGCTCCGAAATTTTTCTTGTATTCAAGCACCCATTCCATCAAATCTTTGTCCCATCTTTGATTAATGCGTTGAGCGTATCCGCCGTCATCACGTCCGGCTTGTGTTTCAGAGTTATGATATATGCTTTGGTCTTCCATGTGGCGTTCTTTATAGAGCGATACCCTAAGATTTAACTCTTTCATAATATCAAAAGCCAATTCGCCGTTGCCAAAAAATAAAGATTCTTGGTGGTTGTTCTGATTATATTCTTGGTTTCTGACCGGATTTCCCTGGTCATATTCCAATGTGTCGTACCACGATCCGTCGGTCAATTTAACGGGATAGACCGGCAGCATATTATAGCATAGCACTATGTTACCTGTGTTGGGTTCATCTCGACTGGTGAGAATACCGGAGCCGGTCAATGAAATACGGAGCCGGTCGTTGATGGCTCGTTGTTGGAATTGGAAGCGGAAGTTATATCTTTCCAAAGCGTCATCACGCAGTACCCCTTCGTCTTTCAAATAATTGAACGAAGCGCGGTAGTTACTGTTCGAACTTCCTCCCGATATGGAAAGGTTATGGTTTTGTGAAAATCCGGTGCGGGAAATTTCACCGAACCAGTCGGTATTTGCCCCGTACTTATCATACGAGCTGGTATCCAAACCATTATCTTTTGCATAAGATCTCCATTCGTCTGCCGTGAACATTTTGGGCTTATTGGCAATTGTCGATGCCGCAAGGTAACCGTTATAAGAAACAGCGGCTTTTGAACCTGAACCTCTTTTGGTAGTAATAAGGATAACCCCGCCGGCCGAACGTGAACCGTAAATGGCAGCCGATGAAGCGTCTTTCAATACCGAAATAGACTCGATGTCTTGCGGAGCGACTTGATTGATAGCTCCTCCGGGTACGCCGTCGATTACAATGAAGGGTCCTTGATCGTTTTGTAGCGTAGACACACCTCTTAAACGAATCGTGGGATCAGAGCCGACACTTCCCGAACTTGATGTAATATTCAATCCTGCTACTTTACCTTGTAATAAATCGGCAGCATTGGTTGTCACACCCTTTCTGAAATTCGTTTCTGAAATGTTCATAATTGAACCTGTGATTTCTCGACGGGTTTGTGTACCATAACCGACCACAACAACCTCTCCCAAGTTGACTAATGAAGGGTCTAACTTAACATTGATTGTATTACGTCCACTGACCACCTCCTCTTTCGTATTGTATCCAATGAAAGAGAATTGAAGCGTTGCTTTTTGAGCATTAGCCACAGAAATGGAGTAATTTCCTTCAGCATCGGTTATCACTCCATTGGTAGTTCCTTTTTCCAAAACAGTAACGCCTATTACGGATTCGCCTGTCTCATCCAATACTTTACCTTTGATTGTAGATCGCTGGGCAAAGGTCGCTGTCAAGCCTAAACTTATCATCAAAAACAGAATACCTGCCTTTCGAAGTAAGCTTGAGTAACAAAACTTGTTTTTCACTTGTTCCATAAAAATAAAATAAAGATTAAAAATTATATAGTTTTTTCACACTTATCCTGTTAAAATGATTTTTTACGTTATTATACAACTATATTAAAACATCGTGCTTGCTTATGGAAGCAAATCAAGATGTAGATTTTCATGCGGTAAAATTAATAAATAATTTTGATATATATACAATATTTTAGTTAAAAAATGTAAAGATTAATATTTTTTCATGTCTAATTATGCGGAAAATACAGTTTAATGCCTGATTTTCAATAATATTACATATTTAAAAAATTTTTAGGATTTCGTGATATTATCAATAAAAATGTAAATATTTTAAAAAGGTAAAACCTGGTAAATAGAACAGTCAAGCACACAAAGAACTTCAACGCTATAACGACCACAAATGATTGTTAACCGTTAAAGTTTCACTTTTTTTGACTTTCCTTTTTTTGTTTCGTTATGAAAGCGATCGACGGAAGTTACCACGTATTTATATTTCATTGTTCCTTTTACGTAAGGCAAGAGAAACGATGTCTTATTTGTCAGGATAACAATTTTCGACGGGTCGTCTAATAGTGTCTTATCGCCATTTTTGAAACGGTAAATAACGTAATATTGCGCCTTTTCGGGATTTGCAGGATCGCCGTTTTGTTTCCAGTGTAAAATATATCCATTTGGCATCCATTCGGCTTTCAATGATTTTACGTCTTTCGGCGTTTTTTTGTGCATATTGGTATAAGCCGGAATTAATGCAGGATAAGTTTGATAATGATTTCGCAAGCTATCTATGATTCCACCGGTGTTTCTATCCAGGGCATACGCATACCACCAACAATTCCCGTCGATTCCGGGAAGCGTTCGTGCCAATTGCATTTTTCGAGGCAATTGATTCCTCCCCTGAAATTGCAAATCGGAAGCTTTCATGGTGCGCTCAACATCTTGTCCGATGTAGAGTTGACAGATTTTACTCCGGTGCTCGCTCCACCAGCGGACTAAAGTGTCGTAATCGGCAGCCGGATGTCCTATTTCCCAATAAACTTGCGGGATGCAATAATCGATCCACCCCTTTTTCATCCAAAGTAGAATGTCGGCGTAAAGGTCGTCGTAATTTTGCAAACCATTCGTACTGCTTCCCGAACTATCTGGAGTGCTTTTCTTGTTCCGGTAAATGCCGAACGGACTGATTCCGAATCGCACCCAAGGTTTTGTTAAAACAATCGTTCTTTTTACCTGCTCTATTAACAGATTTACATTGTTTCTACGCCAATCGCCAATTTGACTTGATGTAAATCCTTGTTGCGGAGCATATTTTTTAAAACTGTTTTCGTCGGGGATTTTTTCTCCTGCAATAGGATAAGGATAAAAATAATCATCAAAATGAATCGCATCCACATCGTAGCGGCTTACAATATCTTTCACAATTTTGCAAATCCAATCCCGATTTTCAGGTAGACCGGGATCGAAATACAGTTTTTTACCATATTTAAAGAATCGCTCAGGATGCTGATAATACAAATGGGTATCACATAATATATCATTTTCTGAGGCAGTTACCCGATAAGGATTCAGCCATGCATGAAATTCCATCATTCGTTTATGCGCTTCTTTGAGAACAAATTCCATCGGATCGAAATTTCCTTCCGGCGCTTTGCCCTGCGTTCCGGTCAAATACCGGCTCCAAGGTTCTATTTGCGAAAAATAAAAAGCATCTGCTGCCGGACGGACTTGAAAAATAACGGCATTCACATGATCGGCTTGAAGATTATCAAGGAGACGAATAAAATATTGTTTCATCTCCTCGACAGACATGTTTTGATATTGGCTCTGACCGATTACATGAATCCACGCGCCGCGGAATTCACGCTTGGGTGCGGGCTGCGAAAACGCAGTAAAAGAAAGTACGCCGGCAAAAAATAAAAGAAAGATTCGTTTCATAATTGATAATCTATAATTCTCATTTTTTTCTACACCATCTTCTCCACATCCCAAACAAACGCATGAATCCCCTGCTTTTCGGTTTCCGCATCCATTGCATGAATTTTCTCCAGCAAATCATCAACCTTCTCATCCGGAATAACAGTCAGAATCGAAGAATTGAGCGTTGGCCAGGCATGGCTTCCGTAGTGCGGTTCGCCGGTTTTCGTCCCGCGACCCTGCACGCTTTCCCACAGGGTAAAACCGCGAATATTCATTTTATCTAACATAACAATCAAACGTTCTCTGTAGGCTTGATTGAAGGGTATAAATACTGCTTTCATTTTGCAAACTGTTTTCTATGTTTTCTTCTTTGTCTTCTTATCCCAACAGACCCGAATATGGAATAAAGGGCGGGTACGTACAGCAAAGTCAGTATGGTTGAGAAAGTCAGCCCGCCAACAATGGAAATACCCATCGGTTGCCACATTGCCGAACCGATTCCGGTGGACATAGCCAAAGGAAGCATACCCAAAACCGCCGTAGCCGTAGTCATCAAAATCGGGCGCAAACGGGAACGTCCCGCCGAAACGATTGCTTTATCGACCGCCATGCCCCGCTCCCTGTTCAGGTTGGCATAGTCGATAAACACAATGCC
>Ga0123354_10012806_pt1 | contig 12990 bp, 17 predicted proteins | sample TergutLab28metaG_2_FD_97872 | JGI IMG/M metagenome (GOLD analysis project Ga0123354, IMG submission 97872) | Labiotermes labralis P4 segment gut microbial communities from Petit-Saut dam, French Guiana - Lab288 P4 | ecosystem: Host-associated > Arthropoda: Insects > Digestive system > Gut ...
GGCTCGGACTTACGGAAACAACGGAAACTTGAAGAAAGGAGGAATGAAAATGGCAGATACTATAAGCGGAATAGGCAATTATTACACAGACATGGCGCTGCAGTCGGCGACCCAAAGGAACTCATCCACCACGGACGCGACGCTTGGCATGCAGGATTTCATCAAGCTGCTCGTAGCTCAGCTTCAGAACCAGGACATGATGAATCCGATGGACAACACCGAGTTCATAGCCCAGATGGCGACGTTTTCGACTTTGACAGCGATAAACAACATGGCGGAACAGGGCATGACTTCTTATGCGGTCTCGCTTCTCGGCAAGGACATAACAGGCGCGGAAATCAATCCGCTGACCGGGCAGCTCGAAACTTATCAGGGAACCGTTTCGGCGGTCTCGCTGTTTGACAGCAGCGGCCCAAGGATCTTCATCGGAGATAAGTCTTTAAGCCTGCAAAGCGTCATGAGCGTGGGCAAACTGCCGGAAGTAAAAGCGCCGGACACGACGCCGCCAGAAGACGAAACTGCGCCCGTAGATGTGACTGCGCCGATCCCGGATGATTCCGATACAGACGGCGGGACACAGACAAAGAGCGAAGAGGGTGATCTGCTCCTATGACGGATTTTGATTTGAACAGGATCAACCTGCAAAACAGGATCGGCGGGATAAGCGGCACGGCCGCGGAGGAATCCCTCAAGCGGGGGGACGTGACAGGGGCGAGTTTCAAGACTTTGCTCGACGAGCAACTCTCAAAGAACAGCCCGCTGATGTTTTCGAAGCACGCTCAGGAACGGGCGGAACAGAGGGGCATATCCCTTACGGCCGACCTTATCAGCAATCTTTCCAGCGCCGTGTCAAAGGCGAGGGACAAGGGAGCGAGGGACGTGGTCATCATCGACACGACAAAGGCGTTCATAGTGAACGTTCCGAATAACATGGTAATAACAACTATCACAGGTAATGAAATGCGTGAAAACGTGTTCACGAATATCGACAGCGCCGTAATAATATAACCGGACCATTTCATGGAAGTTATGGAAGCCCACCCGATTGGCGGGCTTCAGAATACGGCCTTTCTCGATACTGAAAGGAGAATAAATGGTAAAATCAATGTTTGCCGCCGTAGCCGGGCTGCGCGCGCATCAGTCGAAGATGGACGTTATCGGAAACAACATCGCTAACGTCAACACTTTTGGATTTAAAAAGGCGAGAGCCACCTTCAGGGATCAGTTCTACTCGACCTTGAAAGGCTCAAGCGAGGCCAATAACGTCTACGGTGGCGGTAACCCGTCCCAGGTCGGATACGGGTCACTTATGAGCTCCGTGGACGTGGACTACGGGACAGGAAGCGGCGCGCCGACCGGAAACGGCATGGACGTCATGATCCTCGGGAACGGGTTCTTCCTCGTGGGGAACTACGCCGGGAACGGGTACGCGAGGATTTCAAACGCCGCGGAGGCGGACTACGGGCTGAACCTGACCGCCCTGTCTTTGACAAGGGTCGGGATATTCAACGTCGACGGGCAGGGGAACCTGGTGGATTCAGGCTCAAACTACGTATATGGGTTTTTGAACAATTCGCCCTACGGCACCGCCGCCGATTCAACTACTAATCCGCCTACGCCGTATGCTTACGGGGACAGGCTTGAGATGCTGCAGGTTCCTATGATGTATTACAACACAAACGGAGACCCGTATTTGGACGCTAACGGGAATTACGTGACGGTGCCGTATCAGGCGACCGGAACCGCCCCGGCAGTATACGATTTGGATTCAAACGGCCAAAGGCAGCTCGATCTTACAGGGCAGCCTACGGATACTTTCGTCGCCCCGATGGCGCTCAAGAACCTTAGCATAGGGACGGACGGAACCGTCACGGGCATGAACGACCTCGACAAGATAGTCACGATAGGCCAGATCGCGGTAGCCAACGTCCCAAACCCCAACGCCCTTGAAAACACCATGAGCGGCTATTACAAGGCCAAGATGAACACCGGCATAGTCACGGCGGAGCTTCCGGGCCAGGGCAGCACGGGCAAGCTCAACCCCGGATATCTTGAGATGGCTAACGTGGACCTCGCCCAGGAATTCACCGACATGATCACGACCCAGAGGGGGTTTCAGGCCAACGGCAGGATAATCACCGTAACGGATTCGATGCTTGAAGAATTAGTCAACTTGAAGAGATAACATCATTAAGTTCCATGCGGGCCGGGCGTTCCGGCCCGCATGGCATGAAATTCGGAGGGGAGCATGATATTCTTAACAAAGCTGAACGGCGAGGAATTTGTTCTGAACTGCGAGCAGATACAGATGATTGAGCTGATACCGGAGTCAAAGATAGTGCTCATGAATCAGGAGTTTTTTATCGTGCGCGAATCCCCGCAGGAAATAATAAACAGATCGGCCTCTTACGGGGCCACCATAATAAACAGGGCCAGAGCCGTGGCGGGTGACGTATGAGATGAAAGAAAAAGCCTTTCATATGGATCCGAGCATGATCGCGGGGGTCGTAGCTTGCCTCGGGCTTATAATATACGGCATAGGCTTCGGCAATATCGGTCATTTCGCGAGCCTGCAGAGCGCCGCCATAGTGGTTGGCGGGACGTTTTGCGCGCTGATCGCGAGCTTCCCATCGGAATCATTGAAAAAGGTTCCGAAGCAGATAATGATAGCAGTGCACGGGGCCCTGCCGGATCCCGGCGTTTACATAGATCAGATATCCGACTGCGCCCAGGTAGCCAGGAGGCATGGGATGTTGGCCCTTGAGGGGCTCGCTGACGCTCAGGACGACGAGTTCATGAAAAGCAGCATACTGCTCATAGTGGACGCCGTGGATTCAAACAAGGTACGCGCGATGCTCGAAGCGGACATCGCTTATTTGGACGAAAGGCACGCGGAAGCGGTGACTTTTTTTGAGAGGGGCGCAACCCTCGCGCCGGCTTTCGGCCTGCTGGGGACGCTCATAGGATTGATACTGATGCTCGCCAACCTCAGCCTCGACGAGGTGGATGGAAACCAGGCTTTGACCAACGGCATGGCGATCGCGCTGATAACCACGTTTTACGGGAGCCTGCTCGCGAATTTGTTTTTTACGCCGATAGCGTCCAAGCTGCAGTCGAAGCACTACAGGGAGATGCTTTGCAGGCAGCTCATAGTGGAGGGGATACTGTCCATACAGGCGGGCGAAAACCCCAGATTTATCCGTGAGAAGCTGATTTCATTCCTGCCACAGGGGGAAAGAAGGGATATCGAAGAGAGCGCGGTTAAAAAGGGAAAACTGAAAAAGAATGATAAAGAGACGCAGGAGACCGGTTGAAAAATGGGGATGGATGACGACATACAGCGATATGATGACATTGCTTTTATGTTTTTTTGTATTTCTGTATACGTTTTCCTCGATAGACAGCAGCAAATGGCAAGTATTGGTTAACGCCCTGAATCCGTCTTCGGGCGCCGCCTCAGACATCATAAAAGATATCGTCAATGTGGCGAAGCCGGGGCAGACAGGCTCGGGAATGGGCGGTGTCGTGACATTTGACGACATTTCACGCCAGATGGAGAAATACGTGGAAGACAACAATCTGGGGAATGACATAGAGGTCCACGGGGGCGACGGCTATACGCTGATAGTATTCAGGAACAATATATTTTTCGACGGGAACAGTTACACGCTGAAACCCGAAGGCAAGAGGGTGCTTGACGCGCTTGGGGCGGGAGTCGCGGCGGTCGGTAACATGATAAAGGAAATACGGATAATGGGGCATACGAACCAGGCGGACCCGGAACAGCAGAACCCCGTAAGGGGCGACAGGTTCCTCGCTTCCGACAGGGCCACCGAGGTGCTCGTGTATATGCAGGAAAAGAACATCATAGACCCGAAGAAACTCATCAGCATCGGGTACGGGCAGTTTTACCCGGTTGCGCCCTTCGTACGCGAAGAAGACAGGCTTAAGAACAGGAGAGTTGAAATTTTGATAACCGAAACCAACGCGGTCGATATTTCTCTCGATCAAGTTTACTCGCAGATGGATGCGGAACAGAACAGATAGAATGCTTAAGGAGCAGATGCGATTTTATGGGTGACGTACTCACACAAAGCCAAATAGACGCCCTTCTCAATTCGGTGCAGACGAGCGGGAATTTCGACGACGCGCCTCACGCTGAAAGCGCCGGCGACAGTTTCGGTCACGGACACGTTCATGTCGAGGCGGTCGGGCACGACAAGGAAAAGAAATACAGGAAGTACAATTTCCATACGCCGAAAAAATTCACGAAGGACAGGCTGAAACTGCTCAGGAGCGTGTACGACAATTATTCGCGGCTGATTTCATCGCACCTGACAAGCCTGCTTCGGATAGGATGCGAAGTAGAGCTCTTTGAAATAGAGGAACAGCGGTATTACGAATTCAATAACGCCCTCGGAGACGACAATCTTTTGGCTTTCATTGGCGTTGAACTGGGAAAAAACGGGTTGGAGGAAGACCCGGTCCTGATGGTGATGTCAAACACGGTCATGTATACGATGCTTGACAGGATGCTGGGGGGGACCGGAGAAGCGCCTTATGCCGGCGAGGATGAGGAAAGCAGCAGCGGCTATACGGACATAGAGGTCGCCGTCTATGAAATGATATTGGGGCACGTCGCCCCGATAATGGACGACGTTTGGCAGAACTATTTGAGCATCAAATTCAAATACAGCAAAGTCGAAGCCAACCCGAATCTGATTCAGGCCATTTCCATAGATGAGATAGTCGTGATAGTCACGTTCAACGTAGCGGTGGGAGAAACCCAAGGCCAGATCAGCGTCTGTCTGCCGGGAAGCATTTTGGACAAGGTATTCAAGCAGTTCGAGCAGGTCAGCGTCGGAGGCAGCCGCAAGAAGGAAAATCAGACGCGCGACGAGAAACAGAACATCATAAGAGGGATAGAGAACTCCATATTGGATATAAAGGCCGAGTTCGGAAGCTCGACGATATTGATGGAGGATTTGTTCTCCATGAACGTGGGTGACGTCCTCAACCTAAATATACCAAAAGCCTCAGAAGTGAACATTGACATTGGAAATAAGCCGTGGTTCAGAGGAAGGCTGGGCGTCTACAAAGACAATGTGGCGGTCCGGCTTACCGGATTGTATAAGGAACAACGAATCAATAACGCAGGAGGAGAAGACGATGAGTGAAGATTACGGTAAAATTTTTAGTTCGATGGAAATAGATGCGATAGGCGAGATTTTAAACATAAGCTTAGGGTCATCAGCCACGGCCGCGTCTACGATGCTTGAACGGCGCGTCGAAATAACGACTCCGAACGTAAAGGTAATGAACTATCAGGAATTTGAGTTTTCTGCGCTTGAACCTGCGATTGTCGTTGAGATAACATATGTTTCCGGCTTGGAAGGAAACAATGTGATGATATTGAAGCGCAGCGACATAAAGGCGATCCTTGAGATACTCATGTCGACCACATTTACCGACGAAGAGTTCGAACTCGACGACATAGCGGTCAGCGCGGTATCGGAGCTTATGAATCAGATGATGGGCGCTTCGGCGACGGCCTTGTCGGAATTCCTCGGAAAGGCGATAAACATCTCCACTCCCCGGGCCTTCGAGATCAAAAGCGCCGAAGAATTCAAGGAAGCCTATTTCGACCAGACCGAGCCGCTCGTAGTCGTGATGTTCAACCTCGGAATCGGCGATCTTATCACCAGTGAGTTCATGTCGGTCCTGACAATACCGCTTGCAAAGGAAATAATCCAATCATTCGGGCTTTCGGAAGACGGCTACAATCCGCCGGAAGCCACGATGCCCTATATAGAATCACAAGCCGAACCCGTGCAGATTCCGGCCTTTGAAGACGAGCCCGCTCCGGTTCCTGTTCAGGCGCCCGCTCCTGCTCCCGCTCCGTCGGCGCCAATTCCGACGCCGGCCCCAGCCCCTCCGCCCGCCGCGCAGCCTCAGTACGCCTATGCCCAGCCCGCCGCGAATCAAGAGCCGAAAGTGATAAGCGTTGAGCCGCCGAGAAGCGGGTACAAGGCTTCAAGGGCGTTTTCAGAGAGCGAAGCTTCAAATCTTGATCTCATCATGTCGGTTCCCCTGCAGGTTTCAGTAGAGATAGGCAGGACGAAGAAGGTGGTCAAGGAAATCATGGATTTCACTCAGGGGACGCTGATAGTGCTCGACAAATTGGCGGGGGATCAGGTCGACATATACGTGAACGGCCAGCCCTTCGCAAAGGGCGATGTCGTAGTCATCGACGATTCATTCGGGGTGAAAATCACTGAGATACTGGATTCTGTCGATAAGATCCTATGAGATGATGACCTTGCCCGGCGAATGAAAAAGGAGAGTCGATTTTGGAGAGTTTAAAAGGGGCCGTACCTTTGATCATGGCGTTGCTGGCGGTGGGCGCGGTTCTTTACCTGAGCTATCTGTTCAGCCGCTATCTGGCAGTGGGCGCCGCCAAAATCAATAAATCCAAGTATATCAAAGTGATCGACAGGGTCGTTTTGGGGCAGGACAGGATGATTTTGATTACGATGATAGGGGAGAAATATTATTTGATAGGTTCATCAACGCAATCCATTCGGATTTTGACGGAGCTTGACGGAAAGGCTTTTGAGGATATATCATATTCTGAGAGAAGCAACGGCAACGCCTCTTTCAAGGATACGTTGAAGGGGATGTTATTGAAAAAATGAACGACGCGCTTATAAATATAAACGGGGGCAACGTGCAGACCCTTCAGATCATCGTTATGCTGACCCTTGTCTCCCTCATTCCTTCCCTGCTCATCATGACTACTTCTTTTACGCGGATAATAATAGTCCTTTCGATTTTCCGGAACGCCCTGGGGCTTCAGCAGACGCCGCCGAACATGGTTCTCGTAAGCATCGCGCTGTTCCTGAGCCTTTTTATCATGGGGCCAGTCATCGACGAGATAGACCAGACGGCTTATCAGCCCTACGTCGCCCAGCAGATCACGGCGGAGCAGGCCGCGACCCTGGCGCAGACGCCTTTGAAGGAGTTCATGCTCAAGCAGACAAAGACCGATTCCCTGAACATGTTTTTGGAATTCGCCAATATCACCGAGCCGGAAAACGAGACCGACCTTCCGCTCAGGGTAATCATCCCGGCGTTCATGGCCAGCGAGCTTTCACGGGCGTTCGTCATGGGGTTCCTTCTCTACATACCATTTTTAGTCATCGACGTGATCGTGGCGAGCACCCTGATGTCCATGGGCATGATAATGCTTCCGCCCGTCATGATATCACTGCCGTTTAAGATATTGCTTTTTGTCATCGTAAACGGCTGGGACATGCTGTTCATGACGCTTGTGAAGAGTTTCAATTGAAAGGGGCTGACGCGCTATGGTATCATCGGATACACTGAGCATCATGCAGCAGGCGATAACCGTGGCGATCAAGCTCGCGGCGCCGTTGCTTCTGCTCAGCATGGCGATCGGGCTTTTGATCGCTATCATACAGGCGGCGACCCAGATACATGAACAGACCATAACCTTTGTCCCTAAATTGTTTTTGATAGGGCTGATACTGCTTGCGGCGGGGGGCTGGATGATGCAGACGCTGATGGATCTGTTTCAACGGGTCTTCGATTTGATGCTGGTGTGATGATGAAATGTTTGACATGACTCAGGTAGCCGGAATAGCGTGTGTGTTCATGCGGATGACCGGCTGTATTTTATTCAACCCATTGTTTGGCAGGCGAAATTTCCCCGCCATGTTTCAGATCGGGATAGCCCTTGCCTTGACTGTGATGGTCGTCACTTATTCAAACGTTACTGTCGACTTGACCGACATTTCGTTTATTGAGACGGTCATCATCCTTTTAAAGGAGCTCTTTGTCGGCTTCACCCTGGGCACGGTGGTGGCGCTTTTCACATACGTGGTGATATTGGGCGGGGAGTTCATCGACATGCAGATGGGCCTTTCGATGTCAAAAGTCTACGACCCCCAGAGCGGGGTGCAGATGTCCGTGACCGCCACGTATTTCAACCTGATGTTCGTATTCATCTTCTTCGGGCTGAACGGGCACCTGACCCTCATTCATATGTTCCTGAGCTCGGCTGATGTGATCCCTTACGGCCAGGTTTCCTTTCAAAACCCGGATCTTGCGATGAAGGTGCTCGATGTTTTCTGCCAGTGCACGATACTCGGATTGAAGATCGCGATGCCGATCGCCGGGATAGAATTCCTCATCGAAATGGGGGTGGGGGTGCTCATGAAGACCATCCCGCAGATCAATGTCTTTGTCGTCAACCTCCAAGTGAAAATCCTGGCGGGCATACTGATGGTCATGGCGATTTTCACGCCTTTGAGCAATTTTATCGAAGACGTGGTAAACGCCTTGTTTCAGGCGGTAGGGTCTGTTATGATGTTGATGTGAAGGTGGTGAGAGCGGGTTGGCTGACAGCGGCGAAAAGACCGAAAAAGCGACTTCGAAAAAAAGAAAGGACGAGCGTAAGAAAGGGAACGTATTTTCAAGCCGCGACATCGTGACGGCGGCTTCAATACTCATCATGTTTTTTGCGATAAGGCTGTGGTTCCCCGTGATGTATGAGAATATCTACGTCCTTTTCCAGAGATTTGACGGATACGCCGATACGAATGAAACCATTACGACCTCAATGGTCACGAATTTATACCTCGACGCCGCCATGACCGTTTTAATAGCCGCCATGCCGCTGCTTTTCCTGTCGATGATGGTGAGCATACTGGCTACCGGGGCCCAGACAAAGTTCCTGTTCTCACAGGAAGCGTTAAAGCCCAAGTTCAGCAGGATAAACCCGATAGAAGGGTTCAAGAGGATGTTTTCCCTTCGGAGCATCATCGAATTGCTGAAAGGGCTGGTTAAGATAGTCATACTGGTGGTCATCGTCTACAGGTACCTGATAGTCCGCATCCTGCCGCTCGCAAATACTTTGTTTATGAATTTGGAACAATCGACGACATATATATTGAGCTCTGTAATCTGGCTCATCGTCAACATATCCATAGTCTTCATCTGCATAGCGGCCCTTGACTTCTTATATCAGCGGTGGGATTATGAGCGCAGGATCAAGATGACGAAGCACGAGGTCAAGGAAGAATACAAGCAGCTCGAAGGCGACCCGATGGTGAAGAGAAGGATAAGGGACGTGCAGATGAAGTTCGCGATGTCAAGGATGATGCAGCAGGTCCCCACAGCCGACGTGATAATTAAAAACCCCACCCACTACGCCGTGGCGCTAAGGTACGACGTGGAAAAGGACATGGCGCCGGTGCTCGTGGCCAAGGGCATAGATGAACTGGCCCTGCGGATAATAAAAATCGGCGAGGAAAACGACATTTTCATAACTGAAAACAAACCTCTCGCCCAGGCGATTTACGGGTCGGTAGAGCTGAACAGGGAAATAAGCGTTGAATTTTACGATACGGTAGCCGAGATACTGGCGCTCCTGTACAGGATGAAAAATAAGAGCATATAGCGCGCTGAAATGCCGATTGGCCGGAAGGAAATGCGATGGCGAATGTTTTAAACGTGAGTCAGCCCGTTACGGGGCAGGAAAACATAAACAAGATCAGGCCTCAGGCTCCGAATGAGAGCCTCAACCAGGTCTATCAGGTCACGGATCCGACAAGAGTAGTAAAGACTCAGGATCAGTCCGTATACAAGGACAGGCAGGCGGACAGCCGGTATCCGAACCTTGATTCGAATTTCGATAAATTTCTCGGCGTCCTCAGGAGCAACCCCGGGCTTGCGCAGACATATACCGAACTGTTCTTCTCGAAGATGGGCAATCTGGTCAATTCGGGGATCGATGAAAATTTCACAAATGAGATCTCGAAATTTCTGGAGCTCATCAAGATGGACGAGGGGCAGCTACTGGAGATGCTGAAAGGGCAGCAGGGGCAGAACGTCAAATTTTCAGGGCCATTTTTCGACATACTGAGGCAGCTTGTAAACTCAAGCGGGCCAAACGATCTGAAGGTGGCCATACTCGATTTCCTAAAGAAATATGACAGCTTGACATCGAGCAAGCACATATTGAACAATATAATGGCGAACATAAGAAACATATCAGCAAGCATACCCGCCGCCCAGGGCGGCCATCTCGCCAGGATTCTGGAGAAGCTGTCCCTTGAGGAAATGATGGGGAACAATCCCAAGAACCTGGAGGTATTGAAAAATGAAGTGATGCCCTTCCTGGCGCGGTACATTTCGATGACGAAGGACCTCGGGGGGGTAAGGGACCTCATAGCGATCCTCACGCTGAACGTCGCGAGATATGAGTCGGGGACAAAGGAATCGTTCATGCAGTCGCTAAGGGAGCTGGCTTCCTACAGTGAACTCTCCAAGGCGTTGGGGGGGATCAACATCGACGACCTCGCGGCGCTCCTCGCCAAGGCGGGGCAGAATCAGGGGAACGAACTGGTCGACAGGCTCATAAGCATAATTTCAAAGGGCATGGACGGGGACGCGGGGCTGCAGAGCAAGGCGGTGTTTCAGAACATGGCGACCTCGATACTGCTCAACGAGAGCGTGTACATGCCGCTGCTCCATTACACCCTCCCCGCCGATGTGTACGGGGGGATGTTCTTCTCGGAGCTCTGGATCGACCCCAACGCGGGGAAAGGCCAGGACGGCGAAGAGGGCAGGGCGGTCAAGCTGCTCGTCAAGTTCGACATCAAAGACGTGGGATTCTTCGAGACGATAATCTTCGCTCAAAACAAGACAGTCGATATGGAACTTTATTATCCCGATAAATACAAAGACCGTGAAATTGAGATGAAGGACGCCCTCACGGAAATCATGGCGAAAAACGAGCTGACTTTCAGGTCTCTTTTTCTCGCGAAAGTCGAGAAGCCAAAGAGCGTAACGGAGGTCTTCCCGAAGATATACGAGAGGAGGAACGCGATAAATGTCAGCATCTGAAGCTGGGACGAAAAAAACCGCTGTCGCCCTCAAGTACGATGAATCGAACAATATGGCGCCCATAGTGGTCGCTTCGGGGGTAGGGTACCTCGCGGAGAAGATCATCGAAGTCGCGACTGAAAACAACGTGCCCGTATTTGAGGACAGCTCACTTTCCACGATCCTCTCGCAGCTCGACCTCGGCGTTGAAATACCCGAAGAGCTATACAGGGCCGTCGTGGACATATACGTCTATTTCCTGAATTATCTGCCGAAGAACAAAAAAAACGATGAGGTCAAAGAGGATCGACGCGATTGAGACGGCCCCCCTCCTGAAAGCTTTTGAGGTTCGCGGCGCATATCTCGATGATCCTGCGCCTGATGTCCCCCGGCGTCCACGCGATGTGCGGAGTTATCCAGCAGTTGGCGAGGCCGATCAGGGGGTTTGGTTTTTCCGGCGGTTCGGCGGAGAGCACGTCAAGGCCCGCTGCGGAAAGCTTTCCCGACTTCAGCGCGTCCGCAAGGTCGCGTTCATTGACAAGGCCCCCCCGCGCGGTGTTTATCAGCACTGCCCCGTCTTTCATCCGGCTTATGAATCCGGCGTCTATCATGCCCCTGTTTTCAGGGGTGAGCGGGCAGTGAAGGGATAAGAAATCCGATTTCACCGCCGCCTCTTCATCGCGGCTGTAGATATTGACGTTCATGCCGAAAGCCAGCGCCACTTCCGCCACCCTGCGGCCTATGTTTCCGTATCCTATTATGCCGAGGGATTTTCCCGTAAGGAGGGTCAAGGGCGCTTTTGAAAAGCAAAAGTCATCCGCCGTGTACCACTCGCCGTCGTCGACGGCTTTTTTATGCACTGAGACCTGATTGGCAATTTCGAGGATCAGCGCGAAGGCATGCTGCGCTACGGCGTCGGTCGAATATGCCGGAATGTTGGCCACCGCTATACCCTTCGCGGCGGCGGCCCTGACATCGATATTGTCATAGCCTGTGGCCGCGGCGCAAACGAATTTCAGGTTGGGGCATTTTTTCATGACATCCGCGGTTATCTCGTTCTTATTTACATAAGCCGCGTCGGCGTCGCCGATGCGAGAGGCCGTTTCCTCCTCGGGGGTCCTGTCGTATAGGATCAGGTCGCCGAGCGCTGACAGGGGATCCCAGCTAAGGTCGCCTGGATTTGTCGTATAAGTATCCACAAAAACAATTTTCATTTTGCACCTCCGGTAAAATATAGTATAATATTAACCGCAAAAGAAAACAACGGTTTTATGGAGGCGGCCCGATGGAAACCATAATAGCGGCTTCGCGGAACGAAAACAAGATAAGGGAGATAGAGGAGATAACGCGGGAATTCGGGATGCGCGTCATCTCGAGGGATGAAGCCGGGATAGGCGGCGCCGATGTTGTTGAAGACGGGGCGACATTTGAGGAAAACTCGCTGAAAAAGGCGCGGGAGATAATGCGGCGCAGCGGTAGGATCACGATAGCGGATGATTCGGGGATCGCGGTGGACGCGCTTGGAGGCGGGCCCGGAGTGTATTCCGCGAGGTACGCCGGGGAAGAATGCGACGAGAAAAAAAACAGGGACAAGCTATTAAACGCGCTTGAGGGCGTCCCCTATGAAAAGAGGACGGCGAGGTTCGTGTCGGTCATCAGCATGGCGTTTCCGGACGGCAGGGAGATAATCGCGAGGGGGGAGTGCTGCGGGCATGTCATATCTGAGGCCCGGGGAACGAACGGTTTTGGCTACGACCCGGTATTCGTGCCGGATGGATACGACAGGACATTTGCGGAATTGCCCGCGGAAGAGAAGAACAGGATAAGCCACAGGGCAAGGGCGCTTACGGCTTTAAGGGGCGAATTTTCATCCTGCCCGTAAATACGCCGTGCGTCTTGATATGAAAGGAGCGTTGACACGATGATAAAAGAGGTGTTTGTGTGATGAAAACCAAGAGAAAGAAGATATTAGCTATTGGCTTGGCGACGTGTCTTTTGCTTGTTGCCATGCCAGCGGTTACGTATGCGGCTACGGCGAATCCTACGACTTCGATAGTTCTTATAAACGGTCAGAACATATCA
>Ga0123354_10012808_pt1 | contig 12988 bp, 8 predicted proteins | sample TergutLab28metaG_2_FD_97872 | JGI IMG/M metagenome (GOLD analysis project Ga0123354, IMG submission 97872) | Labiotermes labralis P4 segment gut microbial communities from Petit-Saut dam, French Guiana - Lab288 P4 | ecosystem: Host-associated > Arthropoda: Insects > Digestive system > Gut ...
CCGTTGCGCTGACCACGTGACACCCCTCTATCCGCAAAAGTTGGCACTAACTTCGCCGACCGGCGGCGGCCGGTCTGTCGGTATAGTTCGCGTGCGGACTAAGGCCACGGAGTTTAGTTTAGTTTCATTTCTTCATGCATACTTGTAAATAGATGTGCCTTTCACAGTTTTCCTTCAGACTGAACAAAATAAAATTTGGCAATTTTTTTATGAATTAAGCTGGAAAGGAACATTTACATATTTTTTACAATATGGTCATTGACACGGGTTATATTAAGAAGGTTGCAACTGCTACACCTACACAGAGCATTGTTGGTATATATGTGCATTGTGTTAGTGGTAACATTCCTGACCAGATGGAGAATGTTGTGTATTGTCATGTACTTGAAGTGTAATTTAATGACACTCAGCTGCTAAGATAATAAAGCATCAGTGATGGGTGAATGAATGAGCATGGAACATTGGTGGAATTATACTGATGGGGCAAAACCAAATGACTCAGATAAAAGCTTGTCCCATCATTTCTTTTTCCACCACAGATCCCATATTGACTGTTGTGGGATTGAACCTGAACCTCATGTCCTACCACTAGGTTTTAGTATAATATGCTTTTGTGACACAGAAATGGTGGACAGAGAAGAGAAACCACAAATATACAGTTTTGTAAGACAGGTGTGTTGTTAGACACTGTAAAGAATACTGTGAACGTTTTATAATGTGTATCATCCCTCTTTTGTCAATACAGATATATCAATGAAACATTCAGTCTTTATGCAGAACTTTGTTATGGTGATCTAAAAAAAAATACATGTTTTGATTGTGTACAACAACCATTATCAAGCTTTGTACTTCAGAAGTACATAAAGTTTACATAAAGAAGAAATTATGTAGCTTTATATACCTCTGAAGCCTGAAGAATGATGATGGCTGTTTTACACAACCGAAACATGTAACTTCTCTTAGATCACCTTAGTAAAGTGTTGTATATAGACTGAATGTTTTATGGATATAAATACTATAAACAAAACTTAGATCAGTAATATGAAAGTGAACTGCATGTAGACATTGGGACAATAGCCATCAAATAGGCAGGTGACCAAATGTTGTATGGAATTGAAAGCTAAAAGATTACATTTAGTAAGAAGATCAAAGAAACACTGAAAAGACTTTTGCAGGGATTAAATTGTCTAATGTGTGAAGAGAACTACTGTTATAGTAGTTACCACCATCGCAAACACCATTTCCTCTTTCTTATGATTCCCTCTGCCCATATCTCATCTTCCAGAACCCCACCCTTTCCTACTCTTCTTATTATCCTTCTTATTCTTATTCCTTTTTCTTCAGCCTCTCCTCATTATTCATAATTCTTATTCCTTTTCCTCCACCTCCCCCATTCCTTTTCTCCCATTTCTATCTTCTACTTCTCCCCCTCTTTTATCTCCTCTTCCAGCTACAACTCTTCTACTTTGAAAGGAAAAAGTGGCAGTAGCATGGCAGTGGTCCAGAATACATCTGCTTCTTACCCAGCCATTATTCCACTTTTTTTTTCTTGCCAGTCGTAATTTCACCATTGCACTGGTGATCAACTTTATCAGCCAGCACCAGTTCATTCATCTGAAACACTTCATACCTGACCTCACCTGTTCTCATGTTTAAAAGAAGGAAATTATTGTACTCATATGATTAAATGTTTGTTTTACTGTCTCATGTGTGCTTATTCTATGCTCTTAGGAACCCAGCAATGGCAGCAGATCCCCACTTTGCCAGAGATACACATATGCGCATAATATTAGGTAACTCTGGGAGTGCCGTGGGGCGAAGTCCAACATCCATTCTGTCTTCTCAAGCTCCAGGTGACTTCACAAACACAACTTCTGGTGGCAGGTATGTTTAACGTAGGGACACACCATACAGACATGTATGAGAAAGAAGATATAGCTGCACCCATTCTTAACCTCATCACTAGGTGGAAATGAGTTGTCATCCTCACACCCTGACTGCTTTTATTGCAGGGAAAAGTGCCCCAAGTACCCGGCTTGGCCCTAGAGCAGTGAGGATGTTCTGGAGAAGAGAAAAATCTTTTTGCCCTGCTGGGATTCAAACCCCAAACTGTTCACCTCACAGCCTAATCATTATACTGACCTAGCTATTCCTGCTTTGAGTTAGTATCGAAACAAGAAAATTTCACTGTAGCACAACTGTTTGTTCCCGTATTACCTATGTATAGAACTAGACAGATGACATGTTTTAGCTTGTGCATATTAGACCATCTTCAGATCTGGCCCACAAGAATACAAGGTACAAGTAAAACCCTCTTTTGAAGTTTCTGGAAAAATTAAAGGAATTTGTCATAAGTAAGTGGGAGAACATCTTAAAAGTGTAAGCTTGAAAACAGTATTATTTTGCAACTCTATATTGAAATTTACATTTCCTTTACAGGATATACTGTGCAAATACTACATTAAATTATTCGTTTTCACTATCAAACCACATTTTAAGTCTTAACTTCTTCAGTGATTTTGTCACATTGTTGAACATAATGTAAGATTTAATACTTTTGCTGTTTTCACTATTTTCCATCTGAGCTGTTCACTTATTCTTTGAGTTATACTATTGCTGCTGCTGCTGCTGCTGCTGCTGCTGCTGCTTCCGCCGCCGCTGCAGCCGCAGTTGCCGCCAACTGAACAAGTGGGAAGTTGCAGAAATTAAGATTTTATTGCCAAAATTTTACTAAGCAGGTGAATAAAATTTGTCCTCTTGTAAAGTTTCATACCTGCTATGTGAGAAGTGCTGTTAAGCAGGAAATTAAAATGACATGGTACTTGTTAATCACATGAGAAAATTTTGGTACTATTTATTCTAATGTCTTGGGCAAGAGAACTAATTGAGCAGGTCATCTTAAGTAGTTTTCACTGTATTTGTATTACCTCAGACTATTTCATGTGGTTTTTTTATCTCATGTCTTCCGTTCAGAATTTCTCTTATTGTCTAATGACTATAAGTGGCAGCTGAACAGTATGAAATAAGAAATTTCTCTAATTCTGAATGCATGACAGCATGCATTGTTTGTGGTCTTTGTTGTCTATTGGCATAATTTAGAAGTATTTAATTGTTACCACATTTTGAATACATTTGTGATAGATTCTCATATTTTTCTTGTACTTTGATTAAGGTTAATTTGTCTTAAAATTTGCCTATTTATGACTGAGATATTCTAGTCTTTGTTATTTCACTGTGATCTTGTCAGTTGATATGGAAATATAATCAACGATCTGGTGATTTTCTGTGTACATTGTTTTTATATGAATAGCTATTTCTGTTACCCTGCCTAGCTGTATCTGTGACCCTGGTTGCAATAGTTGTATTGAATTTTGAGATATCTTATATCTTTCTGTAGTGGAGGTTTGTTGAAACCACGTCGCAATGGAATTGTGACAAATCCTGCATTAAGAATTGTAGCAGGTGTGAAAAATGGACTGGACGCAGCTGCAGGAAGGAAACATGGCAGCCAGGCTCAGGCTCAAACTAGTCGTCTGCAACAATGTCGGGCCAATGGGTTCCAGTGGAGGAAAGAAACCCCGCTTTGAAGTTAGGTGAGTATATAGTATTCAAGTATAGGCAGTCATCATTCAACTTTGCCGCAAACATTGTTTCAGTGACCAAAGATCTAATGAAAGTTGGCCAGACTTAGTTAGATGTTGTTTTGCCTGCAAGGTGTTTGACATGCAGAGTGTCAGGTATTTTAACTAACTCTAATGGAAACATGCTCACTTTTACTTGTGCTACCGTACTTTTCACATGTGGGCTTTGGGCGTGTAGCTTCCCGTTTATTCTCAGTTAGCCTGAAGGTCTTATCTCAGGGTAATCTATAGGAGGTCCCTGCAAGCCCCACCATCTGCAATGACTGGCTGACTTAAGAACACAACACTTAGTTCTGGGTTTTTGTTTATTTATTTGTGTCAGTTAACTTTCGGATTACAAGTTGGAATATTATAACACATTATCAGGTGTATCCATGGCACTTTGAGTAATCACAAGGACTTACAATAATCTACTTGTATAATACGCCTTACTATTAATTATTGCTAAAATTTTATAAGTTATAACGGAGCACCCAAATTTGCATGCGTGCGACTCCAATGGTCTAAAACAGAGTGTCCCTCACTTGCTTCTCCTGTACTCTCCAAACCAAATACCCCTCTATGTACCAAAATGATCCTTTTGGTTGAAATTCAAATTTAGAAAACCCTATAGGCCGAATTTAACTTTTTGGAAAGTCAGATCTCATTGGCTGGCCAATTCAAGTCAGTAGATCCCAAACTTACGTTAAACAAATATTCTGGGGGGGGTCGCTCACAGGCTCTCTTACTGAATGAATTATGTCCTCATAGTGACACATGTCTTGGATTTCACTCAAAAAAAAAAAAGCCAGGCTCTAAAACTCCTCTCAACATGACAGTTGATGGCTGTGCTGTCCAGGCTGAAGCTTTTGAATGCCTTAACGGCCCTCACACCTCCTGCTGTGTTCCCTAGTTGGTCATTTACAGCCAAAGGAATTCTTCTCCATGAGCCCGTTCAGGGTTTGAACCTGAATTGCCAGTCCATATCAGGACTTGAACCTGAAATGCCAGAAACACTTGGTTTCACTGTACATTGTGATTATCATGAGAATAATCCCAATGTTAAATAAGTCTTTACTCCATGATATATTTCTTGTATAAAACATTAGACCCAGCCAAGGTGTAAGGGCTGCTGTGGTGGCCAACCTAATGTAGTGTGCTGTATTTTACCATACTGTACATTACAGGAATTTTTTATCTTCTAAATATAAGTTGTACATTGATATTCCTTCTTTCGTCACAGAGGATTGAATTGTATTGGGAAACTCTGTGTTCCACATCTCATGATACTGGTCTTCCAGACTTGTAACACACAGTGTCACAGACACTCATCTTACAGATCTTCAGAATCAGCTATTATGTCTTCCCTTTACGATTTTTGAACCAAAAAGATGCACTCTTTTATCATTAACGATTTAATTCAATTATAATTTTTTCACCATGTTTCGAACAACTGAGAGTTCATCTCCAAGAAGTCTGTACAAGCAGCTTTATGATATTTTATCATGCTGAAATTATAGTCAAGTTGTATGAATTGTCTAGGTATAAAATATTAAGTTCATACAATGTCACTAAAAGTATAAAATGTTTTGGATTGTACTATAGGGTTCTAAAATGTTACATTAAAAGTATTTTTAAAAATTCAGTAGTATGTCTTATAATTGAATAAAATATTGTACGTACTATCTATACAAGCAGGTCTAGTAGGCAGTGATAGTGTCACCTCAGTGTTCTTATGTCCTGTTATTCCTCTTTATTTTTATTTCTTGTACATAAGGCCCACACACTGTAGCTTTCCATGTCACACCCTGCAAAGTAAATCAGGATACTCACAAATGACTGAAGATTACTAAAGGAATAGAGACAATTCTGACATAGCAAAAACTCCTTGGATTAGCACCATCCAACAAATTGTGTGATTTTTGTGTGGGTGGGGGAACAGTTGCAAAAATGAAGGGAGAGCCAAACATGATGTTGAACCAGTGAAAAGTTTTACTGAACCACATGCTGCTTACAAAACCATTAAATTATTCTTTTACACATATAACATTATTGAGCATGATGAACAGAATGTTTTGAACTTGGAATCAGTGCTGTTTCATCTCATTTGTAATACTTCAAGTAAACAGTTTTGAGTTAAAGATTTCTTTGAGAAAAATGTTATTAGCATACAGGTATTAATGCAGCTTTTTACGTATTATTGTGTAGGACTAAGTGGAAAATTTAAAATTTGTGTCGATGTTTTTGTGTTCCTGACACATGTTAATGTGCTCCCATAATTGTGTTTTCCTGCATTTGTCATTCTCTTTCCGCAGTTCCTTGAGAAACATCAGACAGTGTTTTCACTATGTAGTAAGAGTTGCTGTTTGTGTGTACCAGTGAAAGCATTGTTCCTGGTGTTGATTCAAGTTTTGTGGGATGTTGTGCAGCACAGACTTGTAAATTGTGATTGATGTTTCAGAGGAGCATAGTACCTTCATCTTTGGAGTTAAGCAATCCTTGGACTTGGTGCTACAAACGGAATCCTGAAATAAATGTTAATGTTCAACACTTTGCCGTTATGTAAGGACTGCTTGACAATGAAGATGAGGGTTTATTGCTTGTTCAAACCATCATTAACTGTTTACAAGTCAGTGTCACACAAGGCTGGAATCTTCAGCAACTGACATATGAGAACATTATATCTTGCTTCCTACTGCTGCTTTTGTCATCTAGCATACTGCTGCTGTATTTATTGTATACAGCCTTGAGGTGCATTTGTTCCATCTTCTTTGCTTCATAATAAATTTCTCCTAGTTAATTCAAAATTCTGGTTGGATGTGCAAAAATTTTCGTACATTAATCTTTATTTCAGACCATCGTTTGTATCATCAAGCAATGGACCACGAGGTACCAGCCTTTGTCTCAGTCAGTGATTACCATACTGATATCAAATATCCTAAAGATATGGTTTGTGAAGACATCACATCTGGAGCTAGTCTTTCAACGTGTACTGTTATGAAGTGCATCAGTATAATACAGAACACTGTGCTAATATGTCAGCATTTTGACTGTTTAGTGAAAGATAAAATTGTAGACAACCAATATTGCGTGTAGTGAGGCCTATCAGATTACATTTTTAGGCCTATTGTAGCCTTCTCCGTTTACTTCAAATTCAATATTTTAGTTCTGGGTATTAGTAAGCTCAGGTTTCTTATGATACATAAGAGATCCAGAATGTTCAAATTATATGTTAAAATAAGTAAACCCTTTTGTATCTTGTATTTTGATGCATCCAGCATTAAGAAGAGAGTATTTTCACTTACGGACTCCAGCTTCCAATGGTGCTTTCCACACAAGGTCAAATTTTCTGTTTCTGTTTTCACACACACACACACACACACTGGGCTGCAACATATAATATTTATATTTTATCCATTGTTTTCAGTTTTGCATTATTAATAATATACTCTGCTCTTCGTTGCTTAGGATTCTCGCACAGCATGCTCCAAGACACTGTAAGCAGTCCACGTGGCTGTGGTATGTTATCATGGATACAGTAAATGTGGTTTGCTAGGGGATAGCTAATACTGGCTTTGTAAAGCATTCCAGTTGACAGGTAATCAGAAGCAAGGAAAACATTTTGTTTTCAATGTGTTTAATTGTATTCAAAATAAAAAATTAAGTCAAAATATGTTTGATTTTGAATGGCTTTGTGCCAGAAGTAGAGTCCTTTCCATAGCTTCAGTGTGTATTGAAATGATAACATTTCAGCAATAAATTTGAGAGCATTCAACAACTTTGGGTTGAAGGTAACATTAGAGAGACATAAGTTATTATCTGTGCAGCCTGTGTTGCAATAAGAGCAATAATCTGTTCTCAAAATTGAACAAGCCATGTGATAAAGTGAGTTTGATGGTACTGAAATATTAATGGCTAGATGAGATATTCATCCTTGTCAGTAATAATATTACTTCAGGTTGTATTACCTTTTTATTTTTCCCCCATACCCAAAATTTTCTCATATTATGAAAATGTGTTAAAATATCTTTCCCACTATGTTATTTCTTGCTATAAGAACTGTTTGCTCTATTGCAGAAAACTGCATAACATGGCAACAACTACCACATTTACTTGAATAATTTTTTTTACACATTGTTTCCATGGATTTCATGTTTCCAAGTTGTGCATAAAGTATGCAAATGTTACTTTTCAGAAAGTAATTTTACATATTTCATTGAAGTTAGTGAAGCTAAGGTGGCATAATAGTAAGTAAAGTGCAGTTTCCATGCATTGTTGCAATCCAGAAGAATCAATTTGAAGCCACCTGTGTGACTGTTATATCCCACCCTACTTGAGGCACTTTAAAGCCACTGCTTATTGTTGCTAGATTAACATCAGGTAGTAGGAATAGTACAGAGTTCTTGTTATAATGGACCAAAAGATGTACCCAAGATGGGTAGCTTCATTGATAGTAACAGATTACTCCTATGACATCTTTGCCTCCAGTGCCTGCTTTCAACTTCTTAGAAGTGCCACCTGCATTGGTTATAGGGATCATTTTGGCTGGACATAAGGAAGTGGTAAAGCAAAATAGCAAAGTACAATAGAATGTTGATGCTTTCAAATCATAACAGGTAGATGTAATTATGACAGTGAAAGTTTATTATTATGGGAGATTATAATAGCGTGAGAAATTGTTACTAGTATTTACTCAGCAAGTAGAATAGACAGTGCTACAACATGTTCCAGCCAGAAATGTTGAGCTTTGAAATCACAAGCTGATAGAAAGGTGAAACTTGGCTCCACGTACCGTCCCACCCATGTTCTCCCACCACATTTTAATATTTCTTATGAATTCTGACATTTGCTTGTGTTGCTGTTTCTGTTTTCTCCATGTTTACCCCTACCTTCCCTGGCAAGACCTTTTTCTGAAGAGCTAGTATTCACATCCTCCACCCATTCCAGGCTGTGGCCTGCTTGTTGTGTGTAACAATATCTTGGTCTATATTTTTTTAAATTAACAAGGGTGCATGAACTATGTGTCTGTAACATGCCAGCAGCATGCAGTCTATGATGGTGATGTATTAGCAGTCAACACAGTCTTATGGCAAGGGGTGAAAGAAAATGTCACAGACAGGTAGCAACCAGTCCCATTGAGCCCAATGATTTGTGGAAATTATGTACTTCATCTCTTATCCATTACCCATGACACACATGATTATAGGTTACTGTGGCTCTGCACTTTCATTATACTTTAGTGCAAGGGCATGGGGCTGCACCAATAACTGTTAAAGATAGGCAAAATATTTTTTATTGTGTTTTGGTACAGGATGAGAGGCTCTGACATACCAGTATCAGTGAACCTGTTCATACAAATAGTTTTATTCTGCTTCTCAGTGTCTGTGGAATGAAATCTAATGCTGGTTGGGTGACTGCTGACACCATACAAATGCTCACCATTGGCTTTGTTTCTGTTACATAACCTTGAGAACCAATTGCACTTAGCAGTGAGGATGAAAGGTTGTATCAACTGTGCCTCAATATGCACAGCAAGGCCTTTCAGATCACCTGTAATAATGTAAGATCTACATCATGCAATGCTGTTACTGAATGACTTTACTATATGTAGCCTAGCATATGCAGTTTGACAGGGCATTGTTGACATTTCATTGTAGCGTAAGAAAAATCCTTCTCATGATAATGAGCTTCAGCATCATTTTGGCTTTTATTAGTAACTGAATGACCAATGTAACATAAATCAGAACAAATTATTTTGTGGGGGGGAGTGGAACCTCCTGGTGTTCACGTAAGTCAGAATGTGCGCTGTCATGTTTATGTTACTGAATTCGCTGTGCACTATCAAATACAGTGCAAAAAATATCCATATCACGTTGCCACATCACATTCAACTTTCATCATATTTTTTTCTATGAAAATTATACATTAGTTAGCGTTTTATTAAAGGACGTTTTCTTGTGAATGATCATCATGGAATTATACTGTGGAAACCAGAGGCATGAATATCCATATTTTGTTATCATATCACATTTAACTTCATGTTTTTCGAGAAGATTATGCACTGGTCAGAATTTATCGAGGAATTGCATGTTGGAGTCCATAGACAATAACTTCTCCAGCATCCTGTACATTACCAGAAGCTGCAGTTGTCGAGTGATATGTTAGGACTATTTAGAAAACAGGTGGATATAATTAACCCAAAATCATTTTGTTTTCTTATATGTTAAACATACTTCTAAATTTCCAGCAGACATGAGATTAAAGTTTATTTCAATCATAATTCTGCAGTCCTTGATATTGATAATGTTTACAGCACACACCAGCAGCAAGAAACATGTGGGCACTACTGAAAATGAATCAGTCATTCTGTGCAGCGTGCCTCTTAGTCCCAACCCTTTTTTTCTTAACCTTAACCTTTTGGCACTGGAATTATTTTTTTTAATTTTAGCACACCCTGTATATAAAATGTGAATAATACAGGAACTAAACACGTTAGAATTATGAAACAAGCTGGATTTTTAAGAGAAAAAAACGGACAGTATATACCATGTTTAAAATATTCGGTACCTATATTTGTTGAATAAATATATAAAATGCAACTTTAGAGGTTAGCGGTGCAGTACGACCACTGTAGTTGACATTAGGCGTCAAACGGTTAATCGTCTCTGCCCAACTTCTTCCCCATAGGCAGTGGCATATATCCATGTCCATATTTGTGAGTTATTCCGTCACATCTTTTGTACACAATTCTTGGAGTCTTGAATCTTGTCCACACTGATTAGACATATTTGAGGGTTGGCAAATAATGTGAATAATTTCTTTAAATGCAGATTTATGCCTACTGTCATGTTTTTCCCCCAAAAAACTTCTTAAACTTTTAGTTTAAAATGTGCACTGCATGTGTTATGCAAGTAAATGTGGTATTCCTCTATATATTCTATACCCACCATTTTTCAGCCTCCTGTTGGAAGTACAAAAAAAGTAACAGGAGCAGCAGTAAACAAATATATTTTATTCCTGGACAGGTGTCATGCAAAAAATTGTAATTCCAGTCAGAGTTTAAAAGTTCTCAATGAAACTTTAATTGCACTTGTTTTTGAGATTGGCACTGGAAGTGTTCAAAAGCTTGGTATATGTATAGGTGAAAGGGTTTCTTGCCGTCTCCATCTTCCAAGTTGAAGTAGAAGTCACATGAAATGGAAAATTCAGGAATTGGTAGAGACAGAGCTCCAGCCCAGTGGCATGAAAGAGATGGATAATTTTTCCATGAACAAGTCATGGTAGCCACTCATTCACACTGAAGCTACAAATAATTCTCTTTACAAGGACAGGTCATGATCTATCCAATCCTTGGGATCTCCGTGACCAAATATGCTTATGATTTTATTTTCAAATGTCATTATTTTCTACTGAAGGTGGAGACAGTAGGTTTCCAAAGGACCATGGCCACCTATACTTTGCTGTCATGGCCAGCGGTGCACAAATTTTCCCACAATCTAGGAGCTACCGCAAATATTAGGCACCACCATACAAAATTAGTAGCTTGGGTGACCTGGTGCCCAGGATTTGTGCACCTCTGGTCACAACCAATAAGACTACAATTTAAAAAAACTGTTCAGAAGGTATCTTCTGGAGCTTTTGTGTGGAAAAGAATTAAATGACCAGTTATTACTTTATTTGACCATAATTCTGTTGCTTCCTAGTAATCAGTAAATATACATAAATTAACAGTTAATCATCATGCAGAATGATAGCATAATGTGCCAGATATTCTCTCTTCTGTCATAAGAACGAAACAGTTTCCTGTATTAAAAGAATTTATGTAGAATATTACTGTACTGTGAATGATCAGCAGTAAAATCTGCAAGACCATGTGGCTTTTTTTAAAATTATACATAAACTTGCAGACAGAACTGTACCTGTAGTGAAGTGTATATCCACCCGTCAATTTGGTGTGTAAACTTGAAAATTATTGCAGACCACTATGGAGACATAGTGTCATGTGACATTATTGTATTCATATCTTTATTTCTTGGTAAGCTAAGAAAATGTCTTGCTGTAGACTTGAGTTTTGTCCCTGACTTACAAGAAACTCAGAAAAATGAAATGTATTTTGTTGTTACGTTAAAAATTTTAGTTTGTCTCTCTGCATAATGAATCGGTACACTACTATGTACTAATTATTAACCTGGTTGAGTTGCAACATCCTTTAATGGTGTGGGAGGCATAAAGAGCTAAACATGACAAGCAGAACTGCTACCTAAAATGCATTTGTTATAATTTATGTGTGAGAAATAAGATTCTTTGAGTTTCTGCAGAAGTACAGGCATGATACTGTATTAATAAAAAAGTGCAGTTCTTAACAGTGTGAATTATGAAGCCAAATACTACAATGTACATGGCATGAGTTTGTATATGTATGTATGTATGTGTACATATGTGGGGAAGAAAGTGAAATGATCTCATTGTGTTGATAAAAAAGAGACATTACATAAAAGACATTCATCAGCAAGACTGGAGTGGCAGGTAGTGACTGGCTATGTTGTGTGCTACACAAGATGCCTCTTCAATGAGCCACTTGTCTTCTTCAGGGTTGATGACAAACTGATCTGGAGTCTGATAAGGATTGTGAGTACCTTTGTGTTGAGAATTAATGTAATTTCACTTAATTTTCATGTTTAACCTAATTTTCATATTTTGTAAGGAAATACATGCTTGTAGTAGTGCCATATATGCTGTATGTGTCTGATCCTTGCTGATAACTTCTGAACCAGTGCATGCATTTTCATAAACTTCATGTATTACCTAACTACAGCACCATCCTTATGCCCTATAATCCCATCCCTTGATTAATAACAATGAAAAAGCCACTGAAACTTCAGAGATGCCATGCAATACAAGTTATCAAATTTTGAGAGCTAATAGCCCCCCCTCTCCCTCCCTCCCACTATCTCTCTCCCCCATTGGGGGAGGGGGGTTGGGTAGGCAGCAATGAGAGGCACCTATGCTGTTGTCCAAAACAGTTATTACTACTTACTCCACCAGTCTGTCTTACCAGAAATTTGCCAGACCAGTATCTTTGGACAGCATGTAATCTGTTATCCAGTTACCATTCTATTTCAAGGGGACCAATGTCCTGTGTCTTGAACATAAAAGAACTGTATACTTCTAAGATAGAGACCATATTTTCCTCTGAAACATTTATAACTAGCTACCAGATGACAGCATCACAATCATTGATCATAATATATACAGGGTGTTTCACGACTTTAGGGCATAACTGCAGGAGGTGATTTCCTAGGTCTTTGTAATCAAAAAAGTTCATATAAACATGTGTCCGATTTTGGACGGTTACGGAGTTATGACCG
>Ga0123354_10012809_pt1 | contig 12988 bp, 4 predicted proteins | sample TergutLab28metaG_2_FD_97872 | JGI IMG/M metagenome (GOLD analysis project Ga0123354, IMG submission 97872) | Labiotermes labralis P4 segment gut microbial communities from Petit-Saut dam, French Guiana - Lab288 P4 | ecosystem: Host-associated > Arthropoda: Insects > Digestive system > Gut ...
TTATTGGCTTGAAAATATCCTCTCTACCTACTTTTGCACTAAAATCTCCTAGTAAAATTTTCATATGATATTTTGGGAAGTGATCGAACACCTCCTCTAATTCCTCATAAAAACTATCTTTCATCTCCTCATTTATCTTAAAGTAAATAAAATCTCAGCAAAAGAGAGTAACTAATGTGGCCATTTACATTACTAAGTTAGGGTTTCTTATCCCGGGTTTCAAAAACAAACTGTGTAAAATAAAGAACCCGCGTATCTCCCATGTGACACATTTTAGTACACTGTTACTTATTCTTATGGTTGGATGTGTATCAGAATAATAGTCTATACGAACATTTAATAAAGTTTAAAAATAAGAATAGTATCAGGGTATCATAATATATATGGTGCCTATTGACAGTGGTGGACATTCATCTTGTCTTCTGTCTTATGAGACAGTGTTTAAATTTGGTTTATTTTCCTTTATTAGACCAACCAAATGCACACATAGTACAGTATATATAATCTCGTAGTTTTATTAACAGTCCGACTTGTGTCGGTGCTGTAGTACCATCTTCAGGTAACTTACACCGGCTCCTTTAGAATCCAGCTAAAATATACTGAATTATTTTAGTAAATTTTGTATATACATGGCGTGAATCGTTTAGGTTCAGTCTGTAGATTGATTGATGCCCTATATAATTGGTCTTCTTCTTCTTCTTATCCCTCAGTCTTTTGATTGGTTGGCAGCTTTCCATCTGGATTTGTTGCAAGCCATTCTTTTCATTGCTGTATAACTGTCCGCTCCTATGTTTCTGGCGACTTGATATCATTATCATCATCATAAACATCAAGGATTGGACCGATTGATCCGTTCCGTCTCCAGAGTTATACGCTTAAATAATAAGTATACGTTACATCGTCTCCACATCAGTATAAAACACCTGAATGTAAAATTTAGTTAAAATTTTTTTGTTTTTTATGTGTCGCAGCAAATTACATTTGCATATCCCAACATCTATCATTTGGTCTAATGTGGAATAAGTCCTAGAAATATCGAACACGCAAGTTAATTTTTTATTCAAGTTGTTTAACCTTTTGACGCCTAATGTCGACTATAGTGGTCGTACCGCACCGCTAACCTCTAAAGTTGCAATTTATATATTTATTCAATAAATATATGTACTGAATATTTTAAACATGGTGTATACTCTCCGGTTTTTTCTCTTCAAAATGCAGTTTGTTTCATAATTCTAACGTATTTGGTTCCTGTATTATTCACATTTTATATACAGGGTGTGCTAAAACTAAAAAAAATAATTCCGGCGCCAAAAGGTTAAGGTGACCTTTCTGATAAGAAAAACAGATGTACTTAAGTTAAATTTTATACTATTCCTAAAATATGATATGAAATTTTATACGGTGTACGGTGAACAGCTTAAATTTTGTATTTGTATACTGACATACTGCATGACCTTTTAGAGTTGGAACTCCATTCCTGAAAATGGAGGCAGGATATTCATCCGAAAGATTGTTATCCTTCTGCCAGACCGTAGCAGATGATTGCAAACGGCTTTAACATGAACTGACAGAAGTTTCTGCACTGCTAGTAAAGAGTTATAAATTATTCATAAGTTTAACAGAATAAAAATAATAACAACAAAATATCTAGGCATCAGACATTTCTTCGTTTACTTTCCGTTATGGCGCCGCATGCTCATAAGGTTTATAAATGCATTAAACTTCTACAGTCCTGTAGCATTTATCAGACAGACAGGGTGGAAGGAAAGAGGAGTGACAGGCGAATTTTTACTTTATCCATTTACTCATAACCAACTTTCTCATAGTTATAGCGAAAATGAAACAATTATGTATTAATTAATGTTCTGCCTGGACAGAATGAATAGCGGAAAAGTAGTGATTTATTACTGTCCATGTTTCTTATCTGGAACTCCTGAATACACTTAGATTTAAGTTTGGCTTTGTCGATATGCGCTAAAAGGTGGGAAAATTCAGTTGTTAGTCATGTTTGCCCAGCGTGACCTCTGCCTCATATGAAGCTCAAATTCAGCTTTATCTTTGTTTTTGTTCTAAAAAATAGCGCACATTATAAACATTAGTGCGTACCAGGAAACATGGATTTAGTTAAAATCCGCAAGTTCAGATGACCGTGCATCGTGATATATTCTTATAATAAAACCAAATAGATGCACTAATTTCTCAAATTTATTTTTGGAATAAAATTCTACATGTTTCGGACAGTTCCTCTGTCAATCATGAGGAGTTTTTTTCACTGTACACACAACAATGGTATAATGACATCTGCTAGCAAAACCTGACATATACCATTGCTGTGTTTACAGTGAAAAAGTTCCTGATGATGGACAGAGGAGCTGCCCGAAACATGTAGAGTTTTATTCCAAAAATAAATTTGAGAATTTAGTGCATTTAGTTGGTTTTATTACAAGAATAATTAAAATCTGTAAGTTTATTTGAGACATTTTTATGTGGTGTGAATTTTACCACCCGCCAGGGGCGTTTGTGTCTGTCTCTTGTTAAGTGTTGTGTTATCAGGTACAGGTCTCTAGGCGGGCCGATCCCTCATACAGAACAGTCTTACCGTGTGTCTGTGTGTGTGTGTGTGTGTGTTTGTTTGTTTGTGTTTCATTCAGTATGAACAAATGCAACTCTAACCCTCTACACCTGCAATGAGTAGGTAGACAGGTCAGACTAAGAAAGAATAGTTTACCACATGCAAGGAAACATATTTTGATATAACTAAAATATCAAATATCTTGTGTGAATAGCTTGTTGAATACAATGAATACAGAGATAATAAAATATACAGAATAGCAAAGTATTATTTATAAAATATACACAGATCACATTTGTGCATATTTCCACTCTGCTTCTCTCATTAATCGGATATATTTATCACGTACACAAGAATGCAATTTATTAATATGAAGCAAGGAATTTTAGATATTCTACTAAAGTTAGGTCAGCATTATATTGAAACAGCTTACGCCATTAATTTGTCTACATATAAGCATTCGTTTCCGATACACGTGCTGAAGCGGGACGTCATGAAGTCTTTTCATAACTCAGACTTTGATCAGTGTACTGCAAAAAGGACGTCATTTCTACGCTAGACTAATGAAGTGCAGCATTTTCGGAGCGCGCGCTGCATTATTTAGCAAAAACACATTGCGACCCAGTTTTAAGTTGTGTTACTAATTGGTGTACCCTCAAGTTTTAAGTATAATATTTTTAACTCCATTAAGTACAACTCTACTTTAGAAAGTTCTTGTCGCTTAGCTATTGAAGACATTCCTACTGCTTTACGGACCTCGGAAGTTTACTCCCGTATTCGTAAGAAGAAGTCATTGGTCCTTGTCCTGACTCATATTAATCCAGTTAACACACCACTTATCAGTTTCGTTAGGGCCCCTTTCAGTATTATTCTCCATCTACGCTTAGGTTTTCCAATTGGTGTCTTATCTTCAGGGATTTCTATAAAATTATGCATGTATTTAACATCTGGCATATGATTGTCGTATGTCCCTTCCATCTCACCCTCTCCTTGATAGTTTTAGTAATATTTGGCGAAGAGTTGTTATTAATTCCTAATTTGATTAAACAATTTGTAACATAAACTTAATAAGTTCCATAACTCTGCATTAAAGGCATATTTAAACTTACAAATGCATTTGTATAAAATATATTTTATCACATATTATTAATTACCAACGTGTTTCGATCGTTTTTCTGATCATCATCATCATCATCATGTCTCAAACCATCCTCCTTATGATACACATCTTTACGGAGTAAACAGGGTGTATATTTACTACGTACAACGTTACTACTGTTTATGTTTTAACTGAATTTCTTCTGATTTTATTATTACATAAGCTGCCATTTTGTGATGATATTGAGAAAGTTAGGCATTTATTATAATGTTGAGCGATTCCTACGAAGTAATTTGGCAGTTTGTTGTAATCTTAATACTCTTGTTAAGATACCTCGATGATGGTCGCAAAAGCGATCAAAACGAGTTGGTAATTAATAATGTGATAAAACATATTTTGTACATGTGCAAAAGTTGGTATTGTTACACGAGTTTACAACAATTTATTCAACTCATTGTTTTTTTTTTGTAAAATAGTTAGCAAAGACATCACGGTTAATTAACTGTGCGTACTCCTTGGATTCTGTCTTGTAAGGTTGATGTTGGAGAATGGAATTTTTAATTTATTTTGCAGTTAATATATCTCCGAGATTATTATTCCTTCCGCCCCTTTAATAATGCTCCGATAAATACGTAAACTGAGATAATCCAGTCTTGATTGTTGTTTATTCGAGCGACAGTTGGTGCTCAAGAGCACAATACTGACATTAGCAAAGCAAAAGAATTAGAGACAGTTCCCGACTTGCGCATTTGTTACGTTCCGGAAAGATCGGTGCAAGTCGAATTTCGCTCAAGTCGGAATTGCTTATACCTGTGGCCAAGTATGTGAATATAAAAGGAAGTAATACTGAAATCCAGACACCTGACCTCCCCGCCGCCTGTGTTATTGCTCAGCAGTATTCTTCCACCACCTTCGTCTCAACTGCGCCTTCATTCCCGCATGAAAAAGTCCGACGCTGGTCAAAAAAGTTCTCTTTTCCGTTTCGTTTGCTGTTTTTAAAAAACAAATGAACTAATCGTGAAGCTGGGTGGCCTGAAATATAGTACGTTGGATATTTTCTGTACAGAATTACTGTACAAGAAATTACGGATAGTAATTATATGACAAGAAACTGTTTTTAGAAAAGACAATTACGAGGTCCAGTAAAATCGTCTCGGGCTGCAGCCGCGTCAGGTGGTTCAAGTAAGCCGCTGTTTCAGATACTGGATTTCTCTCCATCATTACAGAACCAAACCCTGACGATGGAAGCAGAGTCCATCTACGAAACGTTCGTTTACGTCAACCATCTGAGGGCTGTCGGCGTGCGAGGACGAGGACAGAATTTATTATCCTTTCAAATTAGAAGTAGTCTACGTTTAGGGTTGCGAGCCTTAAACTTTTGTCGCCGGAATTATTTTTTTAATTTTAGCACATCCTGTATATACACGTAAAATGTTAATAATATAGGAACCAAATACGTCAGAATTGTGAAACAAACAGAATTTTGAAGAGAAAAAAACGGAGAGTATATACCATGTTTAAAATATTCAGTACTTATATTTGTTGAATAAATATATAAAATGCAACTTTAGGGGTTAGCGGTGCGGTACGACCACTATAGTTGACATTAGGCGTCTAAAGGTTAAGTTTAATACACTCTACAGGCTACTTGCGGACCGTGGGCCATAGGTTGGTTATGCCTACACTAGACGGCTGGGTGCTGTAATCATGGCTGTGGATAGGGCGTCACTCCTTGCAATGTACACGTCCAATTTGTCCGCAGAGGCGCCATGCGTCTAATGAGGCGGCGAGAGATACACGTCAGTCCGTGCTGTGTATAGTCCGCAACACCGTTAAGGAATCAAATCCTTAACAAACGGCCATATAACATTGACGGCAGTAGTGCTTGATGTATAGTAACAGAGGAAATTCTATCGGATACCAGCGGTGAAGATGATGATGAGGTGGTGGATTTTCCCAGGGCGCCATGCATCATTCAACATGCTGCTGCGTGTGCGTGTGCGCGTGGGCGCTTGACCTACGCACCGACTCGCCCACACGCGCCCGCCACGCGCTGTTATTTCATAAAACAATCGGGCATGAAGAAATAAGGTAATAGTGAAAGTTGGCAAAAAAATTGTGAAACTGATCTGTTATTTTTAAATGTATTTTAACAAAATCGACATATCTCATTGTCCTTGTTTTTTCATTTCACGCTGGTGCAAGTCTTGTATCAGTAAACGTAAAGTGGATTTATTCTCTATGTTTTATTGTATGTGCACTGTGACTGATATAGACGTAGGTATGATGTTTTTATAACGAAACTGGTACAGTGTTATTTGCCAAAACTGAAATAGTACGTGCGCACGAATAAAATTGCAGTGTGGCTAAACACGCACGTACATTTTGTGACAGTTATGATGTAAGCTTCTAAGCAATTTATAATTCCGTGATCGCAGAACATATCATGCGAGTTAGTAGACTAAATGTGGAACGGTCGACTGTCATTTTAACAATAACCCCAATGAAACTTCCCTGCAATATATATTTTTTCGAAAAGTATAACCTCTGTGTCGTGGACTGGGTAGCTCAGTCGGTATAGCGACTGAGCTACGGGCTGGACGGTCCGGGATCGGATCCCGGTGGGGACGAGATTTTCCGCCCGGCCAGACCGGCCCTGGGGCCCACTCAGCCTCCTGTAAAATGGGTACCGGGTCTTTTCCAGGGGTAAAGTGCGGCCGGGATGTGCTGCTGACCACTCACTCCCTGCTAGTGCCGCGGTCATGGAACAGTAGAGCTATACCTCTACCCACCCTCTGGGCCACACTGGGCCTATAACGGGAAAACGTTACCTTTACCTTTACTTTTTTTATAACCTCTGTGTCAGAATGAGGCTCTAAAGGGGAAGTTGAAGCGAAATTAAATTGCGAAATTGTAACTTTATTTTATGAATTTAACTTGTTCAATTAACATCAATTACAAATATTGTAAAATAAAGAAGCGAAGTTTTTTTTAGACCTGAATTATTTTTTCAGGGAAATTCATTTCTGTTGAAACTAGGTTGGCCAATGACAAAAAAAGTCACCGACTTCTCATTCATCCTTTTTATGGGGGGTCGCTGAACACAAAAATTTTATCTTCCGTTATTAGTACTGTCACATATTCTAATTAGGAAATCTGGGGCGTTATTAGACAAATTTGATCGCCAGGCGAATTTTAGACTTTTCTGGTGTGTAACTTTTTTTTCTCAAAGACGTATTGTTTATAAAATTGTACTATCGAAACAAGAAGATTACTTTCGCGAAGTGTCGCCATGTAGTCCTATGCAGATTTACCAGATGCTTTAAGGCCGAGTTAATAATAATAATAATAATAATCACAAACATTTAATCGACGCATATATTTATTATGTAGAAACATAGCTACATATTTCAGACTCAAAATACCGTCGTCAGGCTACGCATGAAGAATGTATACAAGAAAGAAAGTAAAATATAAAACCATATACACTTCACGTGCGATTGCATTTAAATTTACGGTTTTTTATTACAATTTACAGTATGTGTAAATGATGTCGTTATTGGTAGCTTCTTTATATGAAGTTGAAGTTTTTTTTTTAAATTCCTATACTAAACTTTTCTTTTTGCTTCAAATATTTTAAAATTCCTGTGTACACTCTTCACACCCCGACGTACAAAATATTTAATAACGAATCTTAGAATGACTTACTATTTTGATTAATAATAACTATGTTAATAACTGTCACTACAACGTAATTAAATACCTGTTTGAATAAACTGGCATTATTAAAGAGGAATTTTAAAGTATTAGAAACAACAATGATTTAATGTAGCGTCACTACTGAAGAACTCATCCAAATATTTTTTGACGTTTTGCTGACCGTGCATCTCAGTAATTAACCAACTTGGTGCACACATTTTTGTTTTACAATAACTTTATTTCATGCCTCTACATGTTTCGAGCACATGTGCTCATCATCAGGAGGTTAAAAATTGTATTACACAGCATCTGGTATCATCACACCTATAGGTAGTCGTCTCGTGCACGAGACGGCCACCTATAGGTGTGATGATACCAGAGGCTGTGTAATGCAATTTTGACCTCCTGATGATGAGCATATATATGCTCGAAACATGTAGACATGAAATAAACTTATTGTAAAACAAAATTTTTGTGCATCAAGTTAGTTAATTACTGAGATAAATAATCCAAACAGGTTGAAGTTACTAATAATGACGTCATTTATACACATTTTGAACATAATAAGAAAAACGTAAATGTGACATGTACGGTTTCATATGTTATTTTCTTGCTTGTGTAAATTCTCCTTACCCAGCCTGATGATGACCTTTATTGTGAAAGAAACATGTAGCTTTGTACCACATATAAATATAGTTGTTTTTACCGCATTATTCCATGTTTATTAATGGTTACATAAGCATAACCCCATATCCTGTGTTACGGGAAGAGTTACTATTGTAAATTACAATGGAGACAACAGGTTTCCCCAGAAGGTCGGCAAATTTCTGCCACACTACATGGCGTCACGCCTCAATAAATCAACTTTTTCGTATCCAGCGCCATGAGAACCTTAAATTTCGTACTACGTGGAGCAAATTCGTGAGGCTATGCAAATTTATGCTTTACGAGATTTTGCTTGATATGTTGCTAAATGAGGATAGGAAGTAGACCAAGGTCTCATGCATTTTTCCTGATTTTTTACTACCGTATTGAAATCAACGAAGGCACATGAATCTCGTTCTCTGTGAATCTGTGTTTAAAGGAATGTGAAATTCCCATTTTCTCCGCCATCACTCAACTCGTTACTTTTATGCTCGGTGTTACAAGTTTAGATGAACATATCAAACTGTTTCAGATACTGCCGCTGCACGTTACAGCATGCATATCAACAGATACCGCCGCTTGATTATTGATCGGCTACGAGCCTCTGCTCTTCCTTTAAATAATACATCCACTACCAAAAATAGAGTCCTGTTTCCTAACTGAAACAACTTACGTAAAACAAAGCAAACCATCCGTCTGGAGGACCTTAGAGTAGTGTAAGGCTAATGGCAAATGTGAAGCCTTACAATACGTACTCATTGCAATTCAATTTTATAAAGAAAAGCGGTCATGTAACTGTACAATTTTGGAGGTTACAATCCAGACTGCAGTGGTCTGCTTCTCGTGGTGATGTTAGAGTGTCTGTTTGTTTTACAAAGTGCCTAAAACTAGGATGTATGTTGTGGAACTTCTTTTTGCTCACCCGCTCGTTCCATATCTGCAACTACTGACCACATTTTGATTGAGCCTGGTTTAAGCTGAAATAATCAGGCGAATTTAATTTTGGAGTAGACACCTTTTTTAATACCAACTAAATGCGTAATATTTGTTGTGTGCTTATATTTTGATGCGTATCTCCTATATGTTCTGTGCTTGTGTATCGTCATCTGAGAGAACAGCTATGCCATTTCCTTGAAAAAAAACAGCTAGTATTGTGACATTGTTATCTGTGGGTTCACTTCTGCATCTTGTACGTCATGAACATAAATATGTTATAAATGGTACAACTGTGCGTATTTGAAAAAAAAAACTTGGTAGTGTACAATGCTAACAAATATGTGATGGTAATGCTACCTCGCTTTTTACAACTTTATGGTTAAATCTTCTGTAACATGAAGCAGCATTGCTTATCGTGGACGTTTCGTTGTTGGGCAATATGCGTTCATTAGGCGGTATCTATCATCCTCCGATTTGGATTAGTTCTACTAAATATGTATTGTTATAGAACTATAATTTTGCCTGTTGTTTTGTATGGGTGTGAAACTTGGGCGTTGACATTGCGGGAGGAAAGGAAGCTGAGGGTGTCTGAGAACATGGTGTTGAGGAGAATACGTGTTTGGACCTAGGAGGGACGAGGTAAAGGAGGAATGGAGGAGACTGCATAACGAGAAGCTAAATGATTTGTACTCCTCTCCCAATATTGTGCGGGTGATAAAATCGAGAAGAATTAGATGGGCTGGGCATGTGGCGCGTATGGGTGAGGAGAGGGGGGTGTATAGGGTCTTGGTGGGGAAACCAGAGGGAAGGAGACCACTGGGGAGACCTAGGAGTAGAAGGGTGGATAATATTAGGATGGATCTCCAGGAGGTGGGATGAAGGTATATGGACTGGATTGGGCTGGCCCAGGATAGGGACGGGTGGTGGATGCTTGTGAATGCGGTAATGAACCTTCGGGTTCCGTGAAATGCGGGGAATTTCTTGACTAGCTGCAAACCAGTTAGCTTCTCAAGAAAGACTCTGCACCATGGAGTAAGTAAGTAAGTATGTATTGTAGGAAGACAAAATGGCTATAGAACAAACAGAAATATTTAATGGAACTAATCCAAGTCGGAGGGTGGTGGATACCACCGAATGAACACATGTCACAACAACGAAACTTCCACGATCAGCAATCCTACTGGATGTTAAAGATGATATAACCATTAAGTTTTATAAAAACAAGATAGCAGTATCATTACATGTTTTAACCATTGTAGGCTACCAAGTGCTTTTAAAATATGTACAGTTGTACCTTTTATAATATATTAATATTCATGACGTATACGCTACAGAGCTGAACCCACAGACAGTAATGTCAAATACTAGTTGGTGTTTCAAGGAACTGGCTTAGTTCTCTATGATGATGTTGCACAATCACAGACACATGTAGGAGATACTGTCCAAACATATGCACATAATAGACATTGTGCATTTATTTAATATTAAAAAGATTTCTGATGTCAGACAGAATGCCCGGAATAGAAAACGTTAATTTTGGATGTTTAATTGAAACAGAAACACTGGGAAACAACAACGACTTTGGTGGGTGGCTAATGCAGTATTCTGTGTAATAACCTATACTTAGATTTCATAATCTTTATTTGGTTGTGCTGGGGTCGACTCATCCTCTAACAGAAACGAGTACCGGGAATATTTCCTAGGTGGTTAAGACGCACGGTGCGTTAGGCTGACAACCTTTTCACCTTCATGTGCCGATTGTCTCGAAATCTTGGAGCCCCAAACTCCTGGAACCCTCTGGGCCTGTAATAGGCCTTTACTGGCAATGCCTTACCTTTTATTTGGTTGTATGTTGTGCATTAACACCAGGGTATTACGGAAAATATTTACTTAATATGAAACTTGTATGGGTACTGAAAGGGAGTGGATTGGAGGGCCTTAGGTATTTTGTTGTCATCTGATCGTCATATTTCTTAATACATATGTTAGTTTTCTATATCTAGTGTTACCTTTGATCCTGGTTCGAAGCCAGATCAAAAATATTCTCGGCGGAGAGACAGGCAAAAATACGTGAGAAGAATAAAGTAAAATTTAGGAATTCCAGCAAAAGAATGTCGCTGTGTACAATACACTGGTATATTGTGAGGGTGTGGACTTTACGGTTACTTGTATTAAGTTTATGACTGTTTATCACGCGAAGGGATGCGGCATGCTTTCAGCTAGGGTTACAACTATACTGCCGCTTTGTCTCCCTGGGAACAGTACATTCTATGCCCCTTTCGGCATACATCAATCGGACAGCTGTTATGCTTGATGAGAGTAAAGGCCGTGAAGCTAGCACAGGCTGGGTTTGTGGACTTCTTAGCTGACACTCGTGTGAGGAGGTTGAAGGGGGAAGCGTGACGATAATAAAGCAGTGTATATTGTTGATACAATTTGTAACAGTGCCGGACACAAATAAATTGATTGTGAATATTAAATTATAAAAATTGAGGTGACTGTGAGAATAAAACTAAAGAGGCCTAACCACAAATATCCTTCTTGTCATCTAGTCGGTAGACACTTGACGTTTCCTGTGACCACCACGCGTTATATTCCCTGGGTGGAATTCGTGTTCCCGTCTTTGAGATTTGGTCGGTTATATTAGCGATCTGTTTGGTTTAGAGGGAGCATTAAAGACCTGTCATATTTTTGAATAATTAAGATAACAATGTTTTTTAAATCTTTCCCACCTGGTTCGAGTTCAGACGCTTAAAAATAATATCAATATTAAAGTGTGTATTCACATGTAATGTAATGAAACTGATAGGAATTTTTTTTAAACGCAAAGCAAAATCCCGAACAGTTGTAACGTTTGGATTCTGAAACCTCCGTACACCGAACATGAATTTTATGCCATCAGTAGCTGAGAAAGTACGGAGTATCCCTCGAGGGAACAGCTATTCGAATAGAAGAATAAAGCAAACGTTATAAAAATATTTTACAATTTTGTGTTCCGTTCAATAAGCTTTAAGTTTTCCCACGAATGTCCTTTCGCCAAGTAAAAAAGCCGCATCCTCAATCTTGCAAAAGTTACGGATTCGATTTCAGAGAAGGTGAAATGTAAAGACACGTGCCATTTATTTTTAAGAGGTATTTTGTGGGAGATGGAACGGTCTTAGAAATCCTGGACTTTAAAGATTTTAGTTTTTCACAGCGACGATAATCCATATTACACGTTTGTTGAATATGAAGCCTCGTCTTTTGGTAGTTACGTGTCGACATCTTGAAGGTACACCAACCTCCACCTTGGACTAACGTGAAACCCTTATTCTATAAAGGACTTAAAGATAACCGTCTCCTAGGACATGCTGGTGTGTAGTTTTGTGGACATGTACTCACGTTTTATCGGAAACTTCTGCCTGAATTTCTTTAATATATCCTATTAATGAAACGAGCAAGTTCCACTAAAACGTTTGCTAAATATCTTACTGTTCATAGGTACATACCAATGTGCCATATCTTCAATGTCAATGCAGTGAAAACCTAAAATATCATTTAAGAAATTTGTTCCAAGAACTGCATACGTATGTAATATTTAAATTTAAAATCTTCTATGACAGGACTACAGAAAGCATTTAGAACGCGGAAGTGAGTACTGCTGATCGGGACACGTCATCATTCGCGGTGTAGAAATTTATGACGTCCATTCAGTGGCGCGCAGTTGCTCATTAGCACGGTGTTCAATACCGCACGGGGGGGGGGGGGCATTTGGGCCCGCTGGGAGCAATTGGATTCCCCCTCCCCGCTGCGCATTCGCTTAACACGGGACTGAGCACCGCAGAGCGGGGGACGTCTTCGGTCGCTGTGCAGCAATTGATGTCGTCCGCTCTACGGTGCGCAGTCGCTCATTAACGCGGGGCTGAGCACTGCAGTGAGGGGGACGTCATCGGTCACTGTGCAGCAATTGATGTCGTCCGCTCTACGGTGCGCAGTCGCTCATTAACGCGGGGCTGAGCACTGCAGTGAGGGGGACGTCATCGGTCACTGTGCAGCAA
>Ga0123354_10012812_pt1 | contig 12987 bp, 14 predicted proteins | sample TergutLab28metaG_2_FD_97872 | JGI IMG/M metagenome (GOLD analysis project Ga0123354, IMG submission 97872) | Labiotermes labralis P4 segment gut microbial communities from Petit-Saut dam, French Guiana - Lab288 P4 | ecosystem: Host-associated > Arthropoda: Insects > Digestive system > Gut ...
TCATTCGGTGCAGAACCTTTTGTCTTCCAGGTTGCTATCCAAAAATTTAAAGATCAAGATATATAGAACTATAATTTTGCCTGTTGTTTTGTGTGGGTGTGAAGCTTGGTCGCTGACATTGCGAGAGGAAAGGAAGCTGAGGGTGTTTGAGAAGATGGTGTTGAGGAGAATATTTGGACCTAGGAGAGACGAGGTAACGGGGGAATGGAGGAGATTGTATAACGAGGAGCTAAATGATTTGTACTCCTCACCCAATATTGTGCGGGTGATAAAATCTAGAAGAATGAGATGGGTTGGGCATGTGGCGCGTATGGGGAGGAGAGGGGTTGTATAGGGTCTTGGTGGGAAAGCCGGAGGGAAAGAGACCACTGGGGAGGCCTAGGTATAGATGGGTGGATAATATTAGGATGGATCTCCAGGAGGTAGGATGTGTGTATATGGACTGGATTGGGCGGGCCCAGGATAGAGATAGGTGGCGGACGCTTGTGAGTACGGTAATGAACCTTTGGGTTCCATGAAATGCGGGGAATTTCTTGACTAACTGCAAAGCAGTTAGCTTCTCAAGAAGGACTCTGCACCATGGAGTAATTAAGTAAGTTATGTTGACTGTCTGCTAGCAGACACCCAACATAAATAAGCAGACAGTCAACATAACTAGCATGTCAAATACCAGTTGCTGTGTATACAGTGTTGAGACTCCTGATGATGGATAGTAGATCTGTCCGAAACTTGTAGAGTTCTTTACCATAATAAATTTGAGAAATAGTGCATCTCGTTGGCTTTTATGATAATATATCACGATGCACGGTCCTATGAACGTCAAATTTGTAATTGTATTCTTGTTTATACCTTCCTGAAGATGACCACATTGTGTCTTAAATTGTTGGAGGGTACTTGTAATAAAATTACTTCAATATACTATTGTGCATTTGTTGGTAGTGATATCGCATTAGCTTGGTTAATGCACGGAATATGGACTGTACGCTGTAAAGTAGTGGTATGGTTTTTAAGGTAGTTCTTTTCGTTGGTAATGTGTCGGGTATGTACTGTGTTAAAACCCGGCTAGGAATGCGTCCATCCATGTACTTTGCCAGTCGTTATTCATTGTTGTATCTTTGATTGTGGCTTATTTTATGTCCTTAGTACCTTTAAATAACCAGAGAGTCAGTGAATAAGTCAGTAGAGCACATATATCCAGCAATGACGGCCATTCCGAGACACAAGGGCGCCCCGGGCAGGTTAGTAATTTGTCGCCCCTCAAACCGACCTTCTTTACATTTTTTCGACGTAGGACCGCGCTGGTGATTTTTTTTTGAAGAAGTGGTCCCAAGTCGCGGATAGTTTTCGGAGACATTTCTTCAAGCGTGGAGACCTGAGTTTACCAGCACCATACTTCCGACAATTCCAGTGACGTCTTAGCGACTGTTATTGGTTGGCGTCCGAGCAGCTCCCAGGCTGGTCCGCCCCAGTAGACCGGCTCTGCTAGTAATGTGGGTAAAGAATTGAGGAACCTCCGACATTTTCTTCTTTTGTAATGAAGCGTTAGACGATGGGCAGAGTTCAAAAAGAAGTAGGAGGAGGAAGAAAAAAAGAAAAAAATTATGTTAGTGAGTCATATACCATCGTCAGAGCCCTGCAGAGCTGAAATAAGGGATTGCTTTTGGTTTAAACCCTTATAAATCACTTAACAGAAAAGTACGGATAGAGAAGTCCGGGTAATATGGACCCTGTTAATATTTCCACTCTACAGTGCTGCGCTATTTCGGAAATCTCTGTGTTCCATTGGACGTGTTGCCTCAATGCGCAGGACAGTTGTCAATTATGGCAAGGAATAGGCCTGGTTTTTGTGTTTGTTCAACATAGTTTATCAAAACCTGCTAAATATGAGAGTGCATCGGCTGTTACGGTATGAAAACTTACATTGATGTAAGCGTTTGAACAAATTTATATAGTAGTAGATACTAGATTCTAGAATTGGAATTAGGTTTGGGCTTGTAGTATAAACATGGCAGACATGCATGGAAGAAGACTAAACACCAATGTCTGCTGTTGTAGTGGACTCTACACATATGCTTTGGTCATTTCACCCACCCAGTTGTTTTGAGGCGTGTTTGCAAAATTGCAAAAAGCGACTATTAAGTTCGTCATGTCTGTCTGTCCATCCTTCCGTCTATCTGTCCGCATGGAACAACTCGGCTCCTACTGGACGAATTCTCATGCGGTTTGATATTTGAGCACTTTTCGAAAATCTGTCGATATAATTGAAGTTTTATTGCAATCTGACACGAATAGCGGGTGCATTACGTGAAGACCTGTGCAATTTTGTGAATATATCTCTCTGAATTTTTCGTGGAATGAGAAATGTTTCAGACAAGTTTTAATAGGTAAAATCAAAACACACATTTTATGTGCAATGACTTTTTTTTTTTTCACGATAATCGTGCCGTTAAATGATAATGTGGAGGAACATGGTACAGTCATCCAGGCCACAGTTTACAACATTATGTGGAGGAACATGGTACAGTCATCCAGGCCACAGTTTACAACATAATACGGCGCATGCGCTTTGCGTGCTCGATCACCAAGACTATAGACACACACTCAGAATTTGTAATACGTACTGCTTTAACACGGCAGCAAAGGTTACGCGAACGCGACTCAATGTTACTGTACCGCACGTCACTGCCTGAGCGGGTCGTACGAAATATCAGGCCGATGGATTTTTGTTCGACTGAGTGTACCTTGCGTGTCTTGTTTTCGTTTGTCGCTGGGATTCTGCCTTCGATTCTTCCTTATGTTAGCATGGTTTTCTTCCCGCGGTCCGCATTGTGTTGCAGCACGAGTGGTGTCCCGGGGCAGTAAAAGCTGATGCCTCGTTTCCAGTGTACACCAGTCACCAGAAGATGCTAGTGTCGTGTCACGCTCGACGTGTGACAGTTACTGTCAGTCTGAATGGCCAAGATTCTTAACGTGCTTAATTTAGTTATGTAAATACCTTTATGTGTTAGTGATTCCATGGCTGGAGTGATTGTATTGCATTATATGGTTATTTGGGTTTTCACGGCGCTTTGTCGACTGTTGGGGTTGCGTAACACGGAAAAGATGTGGCAGGTTGGCTGCATATTATAGGTAAAGATGTTTCAGCATACACGTGCGTTATTTAGGGTTTAATGCTTCGGTGATTGTGGATAATGAATTCCAGAGCAGGCCAACAGGTGATATGTGACGCTTTATCAGGCACTGCGGTTGCGTAGCTTCAAATAAGACACGTGACGTTTCTCCCCTGCGATATTTGTTTTATATAACGACTCGCTATGAGTTACATTGCTTATTTTTTTGGCTTCAAATGACATGATAATTTGAAGTGGACTGGATTTGTAAGCAGTTGATAATTCTGATATTTCACGGCGTATTCTTTTCCCATGGCTAAAGCCTCCAGGGCGGTAACCTAAGACTTCATCAAATTCTGAGGTAGACGATTGACATTCTATAATGGAAACTTATGGAGAGATATTGGCGTCATAAGGTGTATTCGAAACTTATGTAATTTTTAGTAATCTTAGAATGCTGTTGGCGTTGGCGCACTTTCTCGTCCTTACACAGTATGATTGACGTGAAACGTAAATCAGTTTCAGTGAAAGGGACCATCATATTATTTCTTTCTCTCAGAGCTTTATATTACGAGATAGATTTATTGTAAAGATATAGTTCTTTTATTTCCTCATGCCTTTTGTGCTACGTGAAAAGTGATGTCAATTAAATGAAGGGTCTCCGACGTCTGGGTCAGAAAAATGTGTAGTTGCAGTTGGGCTATAGAGATGCTTGGGAACATACCTTGGTACTTTACAAGCTTCGAGGTTTTCTTAGAGGCGCAGCTGAGGATTACGTTCTTCACGGATATGACTCCGCCTCAAGGGATAATCGGATCCCGACGGTTCGAGGGAACGTGCTGCACTCATCTTCAAGTTTCGAAATGTCTGTGTCTTTTATCGTGCTGCTTCCTGATTTTATAAATATTCTTTCCCCACGATAGTTCGACTTCCCGCTAACTCTAAAATTTGTCTGTTTCTTATTGTGTTGTTTAGTGCCTATGTAGGGTACAGCGTGTTTGTAACCATAGTATCACCATGCTAAGTACTCCGCATTCTGCTTCAATGAGACATAGCCGTCATAGCTGCCCCATAAATATGCTCTAAGGTCGGTATGTGACGTTGCAACCTGCAACGTTTCTGAGTAGCGAACCTGATCGGGAACGACAAAGTACAGGCGGACCCCCGTATCCGCGGATTCACTATCCGCGGTTTACCGCGCCCGAAAAAAATTTGGATATTTAAAGAAGTAAACGGTTGATAAGTTTCAAAACGCGCGCCAAGCGAGAACGGGCCGTAACATGGTGAAATCCAGCAGCCCCAACGCGCCCAGTACGTGACTCATCTTCCTTTGTCCCCCGTACCCACGCTTCCGCGCAAACTAACCATCATTCTGCTTCTATCGTTCTCGCTGTTCGAATTAGTTACCGCGTTGTCGCAGTGTTTGTGTTCAGAAAGCAACAAGAAGAACTGAGAAGCTGGTTAACACCCACAGTAGGCTAAGATAATTTTGACGAATAAAATTTTCTTATTACAGGTTGTGTACAGGTACGTACTTATGATTTTCATTTTAAAATGTGTAACAGTAACAAGTTTTGTCATTGCTTATGCAGCGCTTTAATGGAAAAGCATGACTTTTATTGTTCTGTCATCCCTTGAAACTGTGCATGATACTGTACAGTACAGGTAAAGTATTTTTTCATTGTTCTATCGTCTTTTGAGGATTAGGCTAAAAGGTCAGAATCCCTTACTTTCATACGTAAGAGAGAGAGAGAGAAAGAGAGAGAGAGAGAGGCAGAGAGAGAAAGTGCATTGAAAATGTACAATGTAGTGTACAGTACACTTTATTATTGCTTTATTTAATGGTGGTAATGTCTTACTATGCGTAATTTATCAATTAAACTTTACCATATTTATGTATGTTACACGAATATCACGCCATATCACATTATACTTAGCGTTCGGTATTTTTCGCGGTTTCACGTAACCGCGGTAGGTCTTGGAACCTATTACCCGTGGATACGGGGGTCCGCCTGCATTTGGACTGTGAGAGCCTATAAAATCGACACAGATATGTGCCCCATTTTTTTTGTGCGAATGAGGGAATGCGTAAGACGAGATGCGACTTAGTTACAGTGTAACCTCCCAGTAATGATGCCAGGTCTTTCCTAATGTCGCAAATGTTGGTCGTTTGGGAATGAACATTGATCTTGCTCGAACCTTTCTAGTGCTGACTGGTGCTGTCAAAAAATACAGCCATTTTCTTTATGCGGCCACTGCAGCTGATCAGTCCCTTACACACAAGCGAGTCTAGAGGCAACGAAGGACGGATAACATCCGTAATTTCAGGCGTCCGCTTCGAAGTTGTTGAGCTCTGCGCTCTTCTGGGATATTACACAACGTATGTTGGTAGTCCCTTAACGAACACTTCTTAAAGTGGGACCGATGGGTTGTGCCGAAACGTCGGTAAGGGACTGCCCGCCGTAGGGTGCGTTAGATCCCAGAAGAACGCAAAACTCGACGGATGACATTGCTTCTGAAGGGTGTGTCTGTCGTGTTGTTATAGTCTTAAGACTGTGAGTTAGCATATTTTTATTAAGTAGTTGATGAAATGGAATAACACCTTTTCTGCGCGATGTTTTGGGTGTTTCAGAAAACAGCTAACTTGATTCTTAGTGACGCGTTTTTATTTGGTGCAAGTGGTGGTAACGAATGACGTTATATATCTAGGGGTAGGTAACCGTTTTGATAGTGGAGATAATGCCTGTTAACAGTTACACTCCCTGCAATTTTGTGTAGAGAGTGAGGGACCGAGTGTAAAATATATGTCAGTTTAGCCGGTTACTCAGCCGAGGATCGAACGCAGGACCTTCCGAATAAACTTGTATAAGTTTGTAAATTTCGTGTATGTTTTCTTATAAGTGTGATCACAGAAGTTTGGGATTTATTTATTCCTTATCAAGAAAAAAAGAGCAAGCTTGTCAGGCTGCCATATTTAGTACGTACCCACTAACTCTCCGTTTTTGAACAAAGTGATTTATTTCCAGGATGGTGCAAACGTTTCTTAACCCTCGTGCGTCCGATTTGATTTTGTCTGCTCAAAATACATATCAAGCAATTTGGAATTTCAAAATAAGTGACTCGGAATTATATAGAAATACAGCGACGACAAGTGCAACTTTGTTCCAACAAATAAATCGTTTCTCCGTTCGACCGGTCACGTGTCCCAGTCATCAGGATGACTAGAACACGTGACAGGTGAGATGTCTCACTGCCGTCGGAGTACACCAGTGGGTAAACTGCGTTACAGTGAAAAATATTTTGCGCCGTTTTATGCATTGTTTGCATGAATTTCACGAAATTAACGCATATAGGTTAGGATGGGTCAGTCCTTCTGTTTCGCATGATTCATATCTGCAAGTACTTAGCGAGTTTCGCTGAAATTTGATAAGGGGGATGAGGAAACGTTGACTTTGGGCGCATGAACTTAATGTTGGTCCATATCTCTCAGTGTAAATCCTTTAGATAAAATGCGATTCAAACTTTTTAGATTGAAAAAAGCCTCATACTTGGTACATGATGTAGTCTTCATGTCTCTTTGACATATACAGGGTGTCCGGTGACTTTGTGTCATAGCTTTAGAACTAGGTTGCTGCCACATACCGAGTTAAAAATCTCGTGTCAACGAGGGTCTGATTCGCCACCCTTTCGAAGCTACTGGATACTTAGCTTTGAACTTTGCGCTTGCCGGTAAGCTTTAGCAGGCTGCATAACAGACGGACGCAATGGCTAAGGATGACACTTGCGCACTAAAGTCTTGGAAAATGAACTGCCAGCACTCTGCACTCAAGGCGTCAGATATACTACCAGCATGACAGGGCAACCGCCCCTTGCTGTTAGCGCGCTAAAAGAAACCAAACTGGGTTGGATACGCACGTGCGGCAATTTTCAACAATTTTTGTAAACACACTGTAACATAACATTGTCTGAAGTAAATAGAACCGTATGTTCCACTTATTTGTTTCTGTGCCCGTCGGTCCTTATTCATTCACATTTCAAAGGCCCTTAGCTTAGTAACGGCTGCTAATCGGACCCATAAAGAAGAAGAAGAAGAAGAAGAAGAAGAAGATGATGATGTCAGAAATCTAGTCCTGAAGCTACGATATAAAGTCTTCGGTCATTGTGTATAACTTATGCCCGGAATCTTGGTAGAGGACATCCCGTTCTGTTTAAACTACTTTAATAAAATGACTTATATATGTATTCTGTGTACTCCATCATCAGGCTAGTGAGGCCGAAACTAGTAGCCAATAGTAGAATAACAATAAAATATTATATAGTTATGTCAGAAGGAGTACATATACGATGTATTTTATTAATTATGCCCGGAACGTTTTCGATGTGGGCATTTTTTGCGATACACGAGAAAATAAATTCTGACATTTCGTACTGTGGTACTTATAGTGCCACCGGCTTGGAAAACGATGCGGCTAGTTCAAAGCCAATGAAGTGTGAAAACAACAAGGAATATATTGGAAAAATATGTATACTTCGCTGGAGTAATATTTTCGGTCTCTTATTAAGCACAATTGCGTTACAGAAGTGTTCGTTTACAGTGCGTTTTACACGAAGGCGTGTAAAATATAGATGTATTGTGAACTGGGATATTGTTAAGTCGTGCTGCATTATAGATACAAAGTATCCAGCTGAGGGTATGGGAAAGAGAAATGAAAAATGGGGAATAAAGGAATGCTGAAGGTCGATGTAGGTAATTTTTTGTCCCTCTCATGTATGGTTTACACCATATTTAACATTCTGCGAACGCCAACCCCCCCCCCCTCCACTCCACTACGTTGCACAAGTTATTGCGCCAAGTGATTTATCGGTACCGATTTGCCAACAGGTAGGCGACTGTGTTAACGAATAGAGACGATGAAAGGAAATAAATATACAATTTTGTAGGAGGGAATTTAATTAAATTCTGCTACCGACCGAGGAGGGACGAATTTATACAGTCTAGACCACCACCCCCCCTCCCTCCATAGTGCTGCTATCCAGCGCTCCTTTACTCAAAAACAACGTTAGACTTGTGTACCTACGTGGTACAGAAGCTTTGTAGTGCAGTTAGTAGGATATAAAGTGGCCATGTTTTTAGTATATCCGAATATTGATCACTGTATAGACATAAACAGTGGCGTAGATAGGTTTTTTTTGGCGCCAAGGGCGAATACTTACATTGGTCGCCTCTAGCAGAAGTCAGGAACTTCAAGAGAGTAAATCTATTGAATTTTACTTTATTTCTTTCAGTAAATTGAATGTTGTTGAGTGCAGATTTTTTTTAAAATTTAGAATAACCATTTTGCGCGAATTTTGCCGCCCGGTTCTGCCGCACCCCTCGTTCCCCCTAAATACTCCTCTGCATATAATACCGGTCTAGAGTCCTACGCCATGTGTGGCTGTTCGGTTTATTTCATTCATTCATTTATTTATGCGCTGTGTACTGCTGGCCAGCCTGACATGCTGGCTTCTCTATCGCAAAAAAAAAAGTTATATCTTGCTATTTTAGTAATCCATGCACGTTATGTTGTTTTCTTAATGCTGAAATCGACGACGAATGTTCGATAATTTTGTTATCGATCCAAATAAAATCCATAATCAAAACCAATCATGAAGTCGACGAAACTGGAAACATTTTATCTTGATGGGCCGCATGAAAGAAGTGAAAGAATTCACACAATAAATCATTGTTTACTGCAAGGACTGGAACAGATATAAATAGAGTAACTGTCATAACCGGGTAGAAATTTAATTCTAACCGACCGAAATGGCAAGAACGGATCGAAATAAACGACATTGATAGACTGTGCTGTTCGAAATTAGAACCAAATAAAAAGCGTCGAACAATTTTCATCGTTGCACCGTGCGTTTTGAAATCTACGCAGTTCACACACCAACAAATGCACTATTTATTAACTTGGTTAAAAGTTTTAATTTTACATTAAAATACACAATAATATCGCTCCTACATGTTTCGGTCTTTAATGACCATCATCAGGGAGCTTTATCTGTACCTAACTAAAGTTATATTTATGTTAAAACACTCGGTAAAATTAGGTCGTTATATACATTTGGTGAAGTGGCAGCATGTCGAAGAGCGGCATGCCCCTATACGACATGCTGCCACTCACTATAACTTTAGTTAGTACAGATAAAACTCCCTGATGATGGTCATTAAAGACCGAAACATGTACGAGCGATATTATTGTGTATTTTAATGTAAATTAAAAATTTTAACGAAGTTAATAAATAGTGCATTTGTTGGTGAGTGAACTACGAAGCGTCGAGCAAATTCATTTTGTATTAGCGGCCCAGATAAGTTCGATTGGAATCAACTGCGCTCTACTAAACCGACAACATTGTTTGGATTTGTTCGAGAGTTTTACGTTTGCGTGGTTGTTTATTGGTTTATTTTTATCTGTGTTTAAATTGTCCATTTATGCGATTGTTTGATTATTTAACAACAGTGATATATTGTATATAATTCATATTTGAATGTAGAAAATATGTATGTTGAGGCTCTCTCTATTCTGAGACGTAACGTGGCTGAGGGTTGTAGCTGGTTACCGGCGTTTTTTGGTCATGATATAGTACTTAAATCCATTCACAATGCACAGAATGAACAAGATGAAAGATTTTAATCTATGTTCGTTTCTTAGATTGTGAGATCAGGTTTTACTTTTATATAAGGAAACAGTTAACAGTTGCTACGCTGTGTATTTTAATCTGTACATCCTTACGTGGGAGATAGGCCTGTATTTACGGACTGAACAGTAGCAAAATTTTCTCGAATTCAGCCTGCTCTTACTTTGGTCTCGGGTTCAGAATTACTTTTTATTTTAAACTCGAAATATGTAGCACACACACACACACACACACACACACACATATTCTTTTAACGAATCGTTGTGAACATCTAGCAACAATAATTTGGAGTTGTCAGATACACGCTGTGGGGTTAGTTCATAGAGCTGGTACATAAATCGGTAACAAACGGTACGGGGAATTAATTGCTTGGAAGTCATTAGATAAAGATATGGGTGTGAAATTAGAGCACGAAAGTGCAGTTTAGTTCTGCTCACTGCTCTGCTTCCCCTTTGTCCCTCTTTCAGTAATACATCCCATAAACTTCCTAACTTGTACAAGTGCAAGAGTTTCCGAATGGATGCTGTGCATGTTTTCGCGTTCTGTTCCTCCTTCATTTTGTCTTATTCCTGCCTCCCTGGATTAGGTAATACAGTGGCTGTACCCATTTAAAAATTTCCTTTCCGGTTTGTATTGTATTTTTCTCTTACTTTTCATCACGTGTGATCGCAATTTCTTGTTTATATTTTTCCACCCATTTTATTAATATTGCCTCCCCATCCTCACTTCAACCGTGTTACTGACGTTAAGACTTTTTGTTAGTTTCATCGTGTTTCACTTCGCGCTATCCATGTTATATTACCAGTTAAACAAAATGTTTAACGGTAGAAAAAACTCGTTGAAAATTTCGGCGAGAAGTATATCGTAGACGACATTGCGTAAGGCCGAGACCATCTGACGATTAGAGCCATCTGTTAGACACTAAGAGTAACTACTTCCTCTGTCAGTAAATATCATGCACATTCAATCATAAATCATAGCATACCGACGCCAAATTTTCTGCAAATTATTGCACTTAGTAGTTGGTAAAATTTGGAATTTTATGTTTAAAATCTGCCTCTCTTTCCCAGCTTATTAAATATCATCTACATTTGATCGATATTAATATTGTACCCCAGTGACCTTGATGTTGAAGCCTCGAACGGCCTGGAGCCGAGCGGGAACTGAAATCTCCAGTTAGAATCTCGCCTGATATAAGAATGTTACGCATTTTTCATAATGGTGATTAATGTTACGAATGAATATGGCTCCAACCAACATTAGTGCAAGTGAAAGACATTTTATCCTTCCTGACTTAAGTACAGTAATTTGAAAGAGGCACATTTGGAGGGTCGTGATGCAGTGGTGCACCGGGCTTCGGGTTTCCCCTGTCAGTATTGTTACACCAGTGTTCCGTACTCATCTTCGCCTTAGTAATAATTTATCAGAAGGACAAGCGAGCGAAGCCTGGAAGCCTTTAGACAAAGCAATTCTGTTTCCGGTATCTGGGAATTGGACATAAAAGTACTCAAACTGGTAGTCCTCAAAGCGTTAAGCAAAGTTATATTAAGGCATTACAATTCAAAATTTGCACGTGAAATGTGATTATTGTAGGTTGGAAGAACTCAAGTGAAGTTATGTACGATATGTTTGTGCGAAATGTGAAAATTACTTTCTAACACGGAGAAATTAAGTTGGAATACCTACAGTGTGGTTACACAAGCCGAATTCAGTGTTAAGAGTCGTTATGTTTGATCGCAACTTTCACCGGACGCGCGCACGCACGCACACACACACACACACGGCGTCATGTCACGTACTCGAAATGTACGTATTGTTAGTGTATGGCTCTAAGCCACGAGTTTTCAATAGCACTGTGTAATTTTGATCACGTGGTAAAATAAAAAGGGAACATCGTTTGAATAACTGAGACGGGACGTGATAACTATTACGTGGAAAGAGCTGTGTCCTATCTGGTGCCAACCTACTAAAGAAACGTCGGCTTCCATATTCCTATTCTTATGTTTTGCTGTAAATTGCCAGCACGCGTTTAAAATTTGTACCCACAAACCCCTTTTTATTTGTTATGTCTGTCTCTCCGTCTGTCTGTCTGTCTGCATGTTCATCGCAGCTCCAACTGGACGGATTTGATGTTTGTGAGACCGTGCGTCATTAGAACAACGGTGTAAGGAACCAGTAAGATGTAACAAATTCCCTTTATTGATCTTTTTAAAACAGCTCTACACGTTTCGGGCGACAAACTCGCCCATCTTCAGTAGCACTTTTTTGACTGTATACACAGCTTTTGGTACAATGCACCGATATTGCTGCTGACCGGTGACAAGGTTGTCACCGGTCAGCAGCAATATCGGTACATCAACAATACAAAGGGCACATATTGTTGTGTTTCCATGGCCACAATGGTTACGCGAAAGAGCTCCAGTGTTACCTTATACACACACAAGTCGTAGATTCTTCTGAAGTTGTTACATGTCTATTAATTTAATTAATAAAATAAATAAAAAAATTAATAATTAATTTTTCCGGGTGTGAATCTTGGTCTCTCACAGAAAAGTAAGAATACGGGCTGAAGGCGTTGGCGAACACGGTGCTAAGACGGAAGTACTTGGAGGCTGCGATAAATTGCATAGTGAATGAAAAGCTTTGCTATTTGTGCCCCGTGTCAAACATTTCACCAGTGCTCCTTGCTTGTATTTTTTAATCTACCATAAACGCTATAAATTCTTAGTAGTTGACAGCGTTGTTAAATAAGCAAGTTTCACTAAAATTGCTTACGTTTTGTAATTTTGGTTAATATAAGACAAGAGTAGACTGAGGTCAGGAAATGCTTGCTATCATTCGGTGCAGAATCTTTTGTCTTCCAGGTTGCTATCCAAGAAATTAAAGATCAAGATATATAGTACTATAATCTTGCCTGTTGTTTTGTATGGGTGTGAAGCTTGGTCGCTGATATTGAGGGAGGAAAGGAAGCTGATGTTGTTTGAGAATATGGTGTTGAGGAGAATATTTGGAGCTAGGAGAGACGAGGTAACGGGGGAATGGAGGAGACGGCATAACGAGGAGCTAAGTGATATGTACTCCTCACCCAATATTGTGCGGGTGATAAAATCGAGAAGAATGAGATGGGCAGGGCATGTGGCGCGTATGGGGAGGAGAGGGGGGTGTATAGGGTCTTGGTGGGGAAACCGGAGGGAAA
>Ga0123354_10012813_pt1 | contig 12987 bp, 10 predicted proteins | sample TergutLab28metaG_2_FD_97872 | JGI IMG/M metagenome (GOLD analysis project Ga0123354, IMG submission 97872) | Labiotermes labralis P4 segment gut microbial communities from Petit-Saut dam, French Guiana - Lab288 P4 | ecosystem: Host-associated > Arthropoda: Insects > Digestive system > Gut ...
GATAACATTCCGCATCGCAATGATACTAACCACCCTCCGCCTGATGGATTCCTCCTCCCCTGTCATTGCGGACTCCTCTGTCATTGCGGGCTTGACCCGCAACCCCTTTCCCCCCTCTCCTTATGGAGAGGGGTCGGGGGTGAGGTGCAACAACACCGACTTCACCACCGCCTTAGAAATGGTCAAAATCCTCATCCAACACGCCGCCAAAGTCTTCAACGCCTTGCCATCCGAACAGGAAACCCCACAAACCAACAATCCCCGAATGACCCTTTTTCAGTTGCTCCCGTCGCAATTCGATAAACAAACCTACATCGCCTTTGCTACTCAATTAAAAATTCCCGAAAGCACCGCCAACAAGTGGCTCACAAAGTTTGTAAACAGTAATTTATTAGTAAAGCAAACACATGGGAATTACTTAAAAAATGAGAGTTAAAAAACGTACTTACCGCACATCTGCAATTATTTTCGGTTTCTATGCGGTTTACGCGCAATTTTATTTGTTTTCTTAAAAATAATTTTCATTTTAAACAATGAAACCAATTAAAATATTAAAACATTTTATATTTTTGTATCGTAATTTTAATTAATTTGCTTATGTAAATAAAACAAAACGAGAGATAACTCTCGTTGTTTAGACATATTAAATAGCGTTTGCTATTTATTCTTGGCAATAAATTCCACAATTTTACTCCTTGAAAAAGGAGTAGCAACAACAAGAATAAGTTTGTAAATGTTCATGCTTTGGCGTGGACTTAACTTATCAGTTGTTGCAGGTCGTGGAAAACCTTTTGTCAGATAAGGTTAAATTCACGCCTTTTTTATTGTCCAAAATAATTGAAAAAAAATAATTAAAATATAAAAATATGACAGCAAAACAAGAAAAATTAATATCCGAAATTGAGAAATTGATTGATAAGCTCAAAAAAATAATCAATGATGGAAAACAAGAAGTTGGAGACGTAGAAATTTCTAACCTACAAGAAGAACAAAAAGAAAAGCAAGAAAATTTAGAGCCCCTTTTTGATGAATTACTTGATAAAATCAAAGAATTACCTTTAGAAACAAATATAACAATTCCTGAAGAAAATAATTCTGATCAACTGATTGATGAAAATTCGGAACACTTAGATAGTACGAAAATTGCCGTAAATTTAGCGGAAATTCTCTCATTAGTTAGGGTTTCAAACCGAAAAGACGAAATCAACAAAGAACTGCACGAAGAATTACTATCATATAAAAGTGGGTTACGTCGAGAAATTTTGTCATCGGTGTTGAAAAATATTATCCATTTACATGGCAAAGTTATCGATCAGTACAATTTTTATAATAAAAAACAGAGTGAGGAGAATGCCAATCTTGTGACAGATTTTCCCGTTTTGCTTAAAGAGTATAAAAATCTTGCCGATGGTTTGGAAAACCTGCTTTATGACTACGATATTGAGGTAGAAATACCCAATGTTGGCGAAGAATTTAATCCACGTACCCAAAAACAAGTACGTTCCATTCCGACTGATAATACCGAAATGGAACGCAAAATTGCAGAATGTATAAATGCAGGTTTTCGTGACATAGCAACTTACCGATTGCTGAAACAACCGGAAGTGGCTGTTTTTCAAATAAAAACAGAATTTTAAACTCTAAAAAATATATCATATGTCAGATAAGAGCAGATTAGTTTACGGAATAGATTTAGGAACAACCTATTCTTGTATTTCACAGGTTGATAAATACGACCAGGCGGTAGTCATACGTAATTTTGAGGGAGATGCTACAACACCTTCTGTTGTGTATATTAACGGTGATGAAGTAGTTGTTGGCAAAGAAGCAAAATCGTTAAGCGCAGATGAGCCAGAAAAAACCATAGCCTTTATCAAGAGGGAGATAGGCGTCGATACAAGTTTTGAAAAACCGACACGGTTCCCGGGTGGAATGGACCCTGTAGATATTTCATCTTTGATTCTTACGAAACTTGTTAAAGATGCAAATGAGGCAAACGATAATCCTGAACCGATAAAAGATGTCGTTATTACTTGTCCAGCTTATTTTGGCACAAAAGAGCGTATGCAAACCAAACAGGCAGGCATACAAGCAGGGCTTAATGTGCTTGCCATTATCAATGAACCAACTGCTGCTGCCATTTCTTATGGAATGAGAGTCACTGAACGTAAGGTAATAATGGTATATGACCTTGGCGGTGGTACTTTTGATGTTACTATTATTCGAGTTGATGGTGGTACAATCAAAGTAATTGCTACTGGTGGCGACCATAAACTTGGTGGAGTTGATTGGGATACAGAATTAGCAAAATATATGCTCAGCGCCTACAATCAGGAACATAATACAACCTACACGCTTGATTCTGATGCTCGCCTGAAAAACTCACTTTTACTTGAAGCAGAACAAAAGAAAAAAATTCTGACCGCAAAACCGAAAGTCAAGGCAAATGTTACTTATAATGGTGTGAGTACACAAATCGAAATAACTCGCGAACTTTTTGACCAACTTACACAGGGAAAACTTAACGAAACGATTGACAAAACAATGGAATTATTGGAAATTGCAAAAGGTAAAGATTTTGACAAAATAGATGAAGTTTTACTTGTAGGTGGAAGTTCTCGAATGCATCAAATTAAAGGCAGAATTGATGCCGAACTTGGTGTAAATGCTCGTCTTGATGATCCCGACGAATGTGTTGCTAAAGGTGCTGCAATTTTTGCTATCAATGAAGCATTTGCTGCTGCAATGGATGAGTATGAAAATGATGATACTGGTGAGGCTGAAAAACCAAAACCAATTTCAAACAGCACACGTACTCGTATTGTAAACGTTACCAGCAAAACCTATGGAACCGATATGAGTGATGAAAATGGTAATATTGTGGTAAAAAATTTAATTTTTGCAAACGCAGCATTACCAATAAAAGCAATTGAAACATTTTCTACCGTTTCAGATGATCAAAAAGTCGTTCCTATGAAAGTGTATGAATCTGATGTTACCGACCCTAAACAAGATGAGATCATAGAAGAACGTTTTGCAAATCAACTTGAAAACAAAGTACTTCCTCTGTCCAAATACTATCCTAAGGGGACTCCTATTGCGGTTGTATTTGAAATTGACAAAGAAGGCATCCTTTCCGTTCACGCAGAAGTAGATGAAATAGATAATATTGATTTCACACTTGAAATCAAAGGTGTAAAAAACGAACAGCAACTTGCTTTGGCGCAGGCACAAATAGCAAAAATGAATGTAGGATAAACTTCTAAATTATAAAAAAATGGCAGTGGATTTGACTTTGCTAAAAATGCACGTTGATACCTTTAATAAGGCAAAAAAGCACATAAATGAAAAGAAGAATGCAATCATTGGTACTGACGTGGAAGCCGCATTTGATACGCTGAAAGAACATTGGCGTACTGGTGGTTTTGAGCCGACAGAAATGTCAGAACTTGTCAGCATTATCAAGAAGAATTTAAAACTGTTTGGTAGCGACCGTGAACTGCAAGCCGAGCTAAAGAGTTTTTCTTCAATGTGCGAAATCTATTACACAAAAGACGAAGATACTTTTGATGCATTTCAAGCGGTAATGCAGAATAAAACGCCATTAGACAGCAGTATTATTTGGAGAATATACGAAAAAACTTTTTGTACACTTCAAGACTATACCGAATATGACACAATCCATAAAAACACTAATGGTAATACTATCTACGAGCTATTTAGTTTTGAACCAGACACATATAAATTTAGGATTCTTAAAACATTAGTAGATGATAAGGATGAATTTAGAAAATACCCATTAAGCAATAGAGGAAAATGGGAAGATTTACATGTCTTTACAGATATTTTTAAAGATGAACAAAGCAAGGAAAACTACGATGCCTATTATCGTTTCTTGAGATGCAAAAAAATCCTAAAAGAGGTACATAGACGCAATAAGAATCTTGTATCAAAAAATTACCTTGATATTGTGGGTGAACTTGAGAAATACAATATCTGCGAAAACAGCAAACAAGCAGAAAAATTATTAGTACCTTTTTGTTCAGAAATTGGATTAAAGTGCATACCCATTACTGCCGAAGAAGTTGCCGAACATGAGAGAAGAACTGAATCTACAAGAAAAAGAATTGAAGAAATTGTAAATCAACTAAAAACAAAGCAAAAAGAATTAGAATCTTCATTAAAAGGAATTGGCGATGATATAGATAGTTTATTCTCTTCCATTGACTCTTTGATAACAGATATGACTGTGAAGATTAAAAATATAAAAAATACATCTGAAGTAATATATAAAGAGGACGACAAAATAAAGGAATTAGAGGGATATATTGCTAATTTACAAAAATTAAAACAAATGGTTAAAGAAGTTGAAAGTTCATGTCTTGATACTTCAACGGTCATTGCAAAGGAAGTTAAAAATGCCGATGATAAACAAAACGAGATTACTTTCGACAACGTTAATGATATTTTTAATGAGGTAAGTTCTAAAGATGCTGTTATACGAAAACGATATAAGGAATTTATTGATAAATACAATAATGAAATTATCACCAAGAAAGTTCAAGCACAAGTTACGGAGTCAAATAGTCGATTTTATAATAAAGAGAACGAAATAAATGCAGTAAGAGAACGAATAAAAAAGAGAATATCACACTTAAATAAACCAATAACAAGGAATTTTGTTTTAGTCCAAGCTGCTTTATTATTTGCATTTTTCTTTATATATGTGCCGATAACTCCTTCAACCATTAGTCCTGAAAAATCTTCGGTGGTCTTCTTCGGTCTAAATTCAATTGGTCTTATATGTTATATTTATTTTGTAATCAAACAATTCAATGAATATAATCAAGAGCAATTTAAGATAAGAGCTGAAAAGAGGAATTATCGGTATAAGAAAAATTTGATTTGGAGCATTATTTTCTCTTGTCTATCTTTCGCATTTTTGCAACTTATTCTTTTATTTATAGCTGCCTTATTCGATACCACATTACAAGAGTCTATGAGGCAGTTTTATATTGGTTTATTAAAAATTCTAATAATTGTTATCATTGTTATATTAATTCTATTATATCAATTAGGCAAAAAGAAATAAGTTTTATTATCTCAATAAATTAGTTATGAACAGTAAAGAATTACAAATAGCACACAAAGAAATATCAGAAGGAATTGCAAAGGTTGACGAGGTTGTCAGCAAAAATTATTTAGCTAATTTGGAAACACATAAAGTAGTGCCGTTGAAAAAAGAGCAGGAAATATCAATGCTTTCATTTGGCTTTGTTAAAATCACCCGCATTGTTTCCAATAAAGAAGAAAATTTTAACGAAAAATTAGCAAGTGTTTATAGTTCACTCTATACCTTTTTCACTGCCACAGAACAAGATGTTGATGGCGCAATTATTATGCTTATCTGTGGCAAATCCGATAAAGTGGATTATTATCTTGGAATTAGGCATAATACAAAGCCTGATATTGCACTTGATATACTGCAAAACAGTTTAGAGGGGCATTTCCCTGGAAGCGAGATTAGCGTACTTGGCAAGAAAGAAGATGATTGGAAACGAATACGAACTTTGCTAAACGAAAATGTTCCCGAAAATGGAGCGCAAAAAAAAGTTTCTTCGGTATATGCTGTTCCAAGTTTAAAAACCGAAAAAGATGAAACATTTGTGCAGGGTATTGAAAATTTTATTGATACAATGGCAGGAAAGGAATATACGGCATTGCTTGTATCAACTCCAATTTCAAAAACCGAATTAGAACAGCGAAAACGCGGTTTTGAAAGTATGTACACTGAATTATCAAAAATGTCCGAAATAAGCCTTAATATAGGAATAAATGAAAGCATGTCGGAAGCAGACGGTACAAGTTTAAGTTTTACCGAAACATTCGGCGAGTCCGTAAGTGATTCTATGGGAAATTCATTTTCCGAATCAAGTGGAAGTACATCGGGAGGACAATTCTTCGGAAGAAATTGGGGAAGTTCACAAGGGACTCAAAGCGGAACAAATAGCTCACATACTACTTCGCAAAACAGTAGTCAATCAAAAGGAAATTCTACTTCTAAAACCATAACCAGCACATTAGGCTCTTCAAAGTCAGCGACATTTACTCTACAAGTAAAAACCATCCAAGAATTTATGAAAAAAATTGAACTTCAATTAGAACGTATTGATAAAGGCGAAGCGTATGGTTTATGGGGAAGCGCCTGCTACTTTATTGCAGATAAACCGGATATATCTTTAATTGCTGCAAATACATATCGTTCACTTCTTGTTGGCGAAAAAACAAGTACCGACCGGTCAATCATTAACTATTGGGGCAATAATCCAAAGGAAACCGAAAAATTGATGGCTTATTTACATAATTCCATACATCCTATTTTTGTGGAACACGCTGAATTGAAAGATAAAACGTCAAACTATATTGAAAAATATATTAGCGCTTCTAATATGGTAAATGGTCAGGAATTACCACTACTTATGGGCTTACCTCAAAAATCGGTTAGTGGGGTTACTTCTATCAATTTTGCAAGTTTTGGCAGAAATGTTCAAAACATCAATGCTGATGATAAGGACAAACGAAAAATACAACTTGGAAGTATATATCATTTAGGTAAGACATTGTCCAAAACAAAAGTAACGTTGACTGCAAATGAATTTACAAAACATTGTTTTGTTACAGGTTCAACAGGTTGCGGTAAATCTACAACTATTTGCAAATTGCTCGAACAATTATCTATTAATCAAAATGATACCGATACCAAAGACGATGTTTCTTTTGGCAAAGTTAATTTTCTTATTATTGAACCTGCAAAGGGGGAATACAAAAAAGCATTTGCAAAGTTGAAAGGCATAAATATCTTTACTACTAATGCAAAATATCATAAACTGCTAAAAATCAACCCGTTTTTATTTTTCGATGACAATGAAAATGGTATTCACGTTTTGGAACATTTAGACCGTTTGATTGAAATTTTTAGTGCTTGCTGGCCACTTTACGCAGCAATGCCTGCCGTTTTGAAAGAATCGTTTGAAAAAGCATACGAAAGAGTTGGATGGGACGTTCAAAATTCTATTTACATTGGCGAAGGCAAGAAGAAATACCCAAGTTTCAAAACCGTGCTTGAAATTTTGCCTGAAGTTATCAATGCTTCAGAATTTTCAGCAGAAAACAAAGGCAACTACACCGGCGCTTTGGTTACTCGCGTTAAGTCGCTGACAATGGGTATTATGGGGACAATTTTTAGTTCTGAAACCGAAATTTCAAATAAAGAATTGTTTGACGAAAATACTATTGTAGATATTAGCCGTGTCGGTTCTTCGGAAACCAAATCTCTGATTATGGGTATTTTAATACTCAAACTCAACGAGTATCGAATGAGCGAAGACAAAGGAACAAATTTACCCCTGCGACATATCACGGTTTTGGAAGAAGCACACAATATACTGAAACGCACCTCTACCGACCAAAATCAGGAGGGTGCAAATTTAGCAGGCAAATCGGTAGAAATGATTAGCAATTCCATTGCCGAAATGCGTACTTACGGCGAAGGGTTTATAATAGTTGACCAATCGCCCTCAATGGTAGCGCAGTCGGCAATAACGAATACTAACACAAAAATTATTATGCGTTTGGCAGATTTCGACGATTGCGAAGCCGTTGGGCGTTCTGTTTCGCTGAAAGACGAACAAATCAAAGAAATCAGCCGACTGAACCAAGGTGTTGCCGTTGTTCACCAAAGCTCTTGGAAAGAGGCAGTACTTACAGCAATCAACGCCACAATAGAAGGCGAATTTGACAAAGATAAAAATCCGCTAATGGTTGATAAAAAATGGAATAGTGATAGTGTAACTATCAACGACTTTAAACCACTCAAAAAACTGCGAGGCGATTTGCTAACTGCCATTTTTGAGCAACGCAAAAACGATTCCCTATACAGTGGCGATTTAGAATCAATCATTTTCAGGACGCAGGGAATTTCAAAAGAAGCGAAAGACACCTATAAACGCTACATTGAAAATATTGAGGAAGAAGCTGAAAATGAAGACAAGTTTGCCGAAGTAGTGGTCAATATTTTGGAATGTAGAGGAATGATTGGGGCTTTGCCAGTACCAAAATTGACCCCACCAGATGAAGATGGGAGTATTTATCGCACCGTTCAAGGTAATGAAGCAGGGATATTACTTCCTCAAATTAAACAAGCATTAAAAATATATGTTGATGCCAATGAAGAATTACTACAGGAATTGATTTCTTATATTGTACATTGGATTGATTTTCAACGAAAACAAAAATCTAAAGAATTAAATCCAAATATTCTTAAAGCTGGACAATATGCAAAAATATATTGGTTCCCGAAAAAAGATTCTGACAAAAATAAACAATAAAACCATAATTTTAAGTTATGTTTGAAACGAACGAAATAAAAGAAAATCTTCAACCGAAGGAAGAACAAGAAGTTCAGGTAAAGGAAACACCTGAAAAGAAATCTGATACAAACAAATCAGACAACGATGATGGTTTAAAAGTAAAAGAGGAACCTGAAAATAAATCTGAAAATGAAAAATCAGATGAAGACGATGGTTTGAAAGTCAAGGATGAACCTGAAAAGGAACCAAAAGAGGTATCGTATGTTCAGAGTGCAGAAGATAATGAAAAATATAAAAAAGGGTTAAAAGATGGAGACCCTGTACCTCAGCCCGATGATGGTAGATTTGTTATTGATTCCAAAGATATGGATGATCTGCTTTACCGTAGTCAAAATGATACCCAAGCATTTGCAAAAGAAATAAACGATGAAAGGGCAAATGTATTACAAAAAGAGATGGACGAAAAACCATGGGAAACCATGAAAGGATATGACACAGCAGAAGACGCAGGCGAAAATATACCCGAAAAAGATACTGTTAATGGCGAGGTTTCACCAATAGAAGCAGAACCCAATCGTATTGTAGAAGCCAAGTTAGGCAAACCTTACGACAGTTTAGGGGATGAACCTATTGTAAGAACAGACGTGGATGTTACAGACGAAACTGTGTTAGAAAAACCTAGAGGCGATGAAACTACTAATAATGGGATGGGGGTTGCAAACGACATTGACGAATATGTATTAAGAAGCCCCGAGACTCACGATGAAAGCAAGGTATCAAGAATTTAGTAACTAAATTAATAGAATATTTATGTCATTTGAAACAAAAGAAATAAATGAAACCCCTCAACCGAAAGAAGAACAAGAAGTTCAGGTTAAGGAGGCGCCGGAAAAGAAATCTGATACAAACAAGTCAGACAACGATGATGGATTGAAAGTTAAAGACGAACCTGAAAAGGAATCTGAAAAAACAGATTCAGATAATGATGGTTTGAAAGTCAAGGAGGAACCTGCACAGAATGGTTCTGATGTTACTGCAAAACCTGAAAAATCAGTGGAAGATATGAATACGAGAGAAAAATTGACATATTTTAAAGAACATCCACAAGAAACAACAACTAATAATTCAGATAATGATGAAAAAGTTATAACTCGCGGAACTGACCCAAGAGAAAATAGATAATATAAAAAAGTATGAGCACAACACAACAAGAGCAAATACCCTATTTGAATGTGGGAAATAAAATCCTTATTGGTATTATAACGTTCTTGGCGATTTTTTCGCCTTATGTAATTGTTTATAATATGAATAAAGATTACGACACTACCCAATCACAACCTTCTGCAATAAAATCAGTAACAGAACAAATAGGAAATAGTAACTCCATAGAGAATTCTTCTACTGTTGCTATCGATCCCGATAAAACTATGAAGGCTACTATTACAGAGGCATTATTTAATGCAGGTATTAATAATGTACAAGTTGCTATAGATAATAGTGTGGCAACTTTAACTGGAAATATTCCAAGAGCCGATTTGTCAAAAATTATGCAAATAGTCAATGGAGCAAATCCTAAGAAAGTTATAAACAAATTAATCCTGAGTAGTGATAATAATAGCTTAGAGGGAAGAACGTCCGCATCTCAACCTGTAGATTACACTACCAATGTAGAATCAGCATTAAGTAATGCCATTAATGCTTTTGATGATGGTAAATTCAGTGATGCTTTCAATTATTACACAGAAGCTGCTGGTTATCCAACAGACCGAAGTACCTCTATCAAACAAACAGCGGCGAATAAATTTAAAGAGAAAGCTGAGCGAATTATCGCAAATAATAATGGAGTGTGTGATGATTTGTCGAGGCAACTATTGCAATATGCGAACAAATTATATCCATCAAATGAAACTCAGCAATTGCTAATTAAATATGGTGTATCCTCAGGTGTGAATTCATCAAATTCAGGAAAATTTCCACAAGGCTCAGAACGGCTTTTATCATCTGCAGACTTATCAGGCTTGAGTAAATATGACCTAAAAATTATGCGGAATGAAATTTTTGCCCGACACGGATATATTTTCATGACAAACGATATGAAAAATTATTTTCAAAATCAATCTTGGTATACTCCACGATACAGTAATGTAACTGCAATGCTTACAAGTACTGAACAAAAAAATGTAGCACTTATAAAACGTTATGAATAAGATGGTATCCATATTTTGTTTTCTGACTCTCTTCTCATGTTGGAACAGTTATCAAAAAGTTGTAAATACTACAGTACAGATTATGCCAATAAGTGCAGGCGACACTGATATAAAAACACTCGCAATCCAATTTGATTCTGTTAATACTTTAGTTCGGGATGGAAAAATTGAAAAAGCACCGGCACTAAAAGAATTACAACGCATTTTGCCTGAACTGAAAAAAGCTTACACTCGTCAGAAACCCGATACGATAAAACAAGGGTTATTAATTTTCCCTGTAGAGGGATACTCATCAAAAGCTATTGGCGGTACGCATGGCGAAGGATATGTTCCAAACGGCTACGATTACTTTTTAGGGGATAAGCATGGCGGACACCCTGCACAAGATATTTTTATCTACGATAAAAATCAGGATTGCAAAGATGACCACACAGGAAAATTAGTAAATGTTCTGTCTGTAAGCAATGGAATAGTAGTAGCATTAAAACAGCAATGGGATAGTACAAGTACTCTACGAGGTGGTAAATACATTTGGATTTATTCTCCTGCATATAACGCACTTTATTATTATGCGCATAACAGCAATGTGCTTGTAAGCGTGGGACAAACAGTTAATGCAGGCGACACAATTGCAACCGTAGGTCGCACAGGTTTGAATGCATATAAAAAAAGGTCGCCAACCCATTTGCATTTTATGAAATTAGAATTGGATAAAGAATTTTATCCTAAACCGGTTGATACTTATAAAGAATTATTAAAATATGAATGCAACAATTAAAATTTCAATTCTTTTCGTGCTGTTATTTAGCACTGTGGCTACATATAGCCAATGTGAAACCTATCTGCAAAAAGCGGAAACGTTATTTTCAGAGAAAAAGTATGAAGATGCTAAACGGCAGTATTCGAATTACAAAGAGTGCAAGCCAAATGCATCAGGTATTGACGAGAAAATTGCCGAGTGCGACCGTTTGCAAAAAGATGCCGAAAGCAATAATACAAGTAGCAGCTATCACGCAGAAACAGGAACAAATGCTACACAAGCTCAATCAAGTAGCAATAGTAATACACAAACTGCGGTACAACAACCTGCAAAACGCACTAAAACGGCTATCGGAATTTGTACTTTTACTGGCGATTACAACAATAGCAATATTGCAGAAACGAGCACAATCAATGCTTTTACAAGTGATGGTCGTTTTATTGTCAGTAAGATAGACAATAATAACTATGGCTATGCTGGAAATAACTCAAATACTCAGCCTGATGTAGATTACATTCTAACCGCTAATGTTACTACCACGCCGTCACAAACACAATATTTTAATTTTAAAGGACAGTCTTTGCCTATTACAACTCCCGAATCTTCTATTATTGCTTATAGAATTTCAAATGCAAAAACAGGGCAGATATATGTCGAACAAACTGTTAACCTCAAAAAAGTTTATCAGCTGCCAAGTGATGTTTTTCCTATTCAATTTTCTATCAAAAACATTAATAAAAAAGACGTCGAAATAATTGCAATCGGTGGAGGACAAGTGCATATTGGAGATGTGTATAATGTATATGAAGTAAGTTATGATGGAGGTTATACACGAAAAATAAAGATTGGGGCGTTGAAAGTAACAGGTAGTCAGGGCTCTTTCATAGAATGTAAGTTCAAAGATGGTGAAAAGGAAGTAACAAACAGATTTGATTTATTAGCAAATCTCATCGTTGAAAAATGAACGATAGTGAAGGCGGGAATAAATCTTGTTTACATTCGCGATTTTTTGGGACACACATCCATAGTCACTACGAAGATTTATGCTCGCACTGATTCTGGGCAAAAAAGGAAAGCGATTGAGAGCGCTTATGAAGATATATTGCCAAAAGAAGAAGCTTGTTGGATTGGCAATAAAAGCCTGATTGATTTTCTAAATGGATTATAGACCTTAAAATAACCGATTAGCACAAAAGTAAATTAGATACTACTGATAAACTTAACAGATTGACAGTATGCTGCACCCTATATGTTAGACCAATAATTGCTGGTTTATAAGTGACGCTTAAGAAGCAAGTATTTCTATTTAACTTATTTAGGAAGGGGAATACTTAAAACTGTTATAATGAATGAATAAATGGCTGTGAGTAGGATTAAAATAGAAATCAATAAAGCAATATATTTTTTTCTCTTAGAATATAAAATAATCTTATTTGTTAATTTCAACAATACTAACCCTATTTTCAACACAATATATCGCCCTCCATAAATAAAATAAATAACCTACCAAAAAACTTTTTATAATCAAACAAATTACAATAAACCAAGAATAAGAAATTAGCAAATCCTGAAATTGCTTTTTATTGTCTAACATTTCACCTAAAATTTTGCCAACTTTTATATTTGCAAAAACATCAAACAAAAAGAAGGA
>Ga0123354_10012814_pt1 | contig 12987 bp, 10 predicted proteins | sample TergutLab28metaG_2_FD_97872 | JGI IMG/M metagenome (GOLD analysis project Ga0123354, IMG submission 97872) | Labiotermes labralis P4 segment gut microbial communities from Petit-Saut dam, French Guiana - Lab288 P4 | ecosystem: Host-associated > Arthropoda: Insects > Digestive system > Gut ...
GGGCGGCGTCACCAATGAACGACAAGCCAGCGCGCCGTCGCCGGGTGGTGGTACCAGCGGCTGGCATCATCGCCTTCCGGGCAAGTGGTGACGGTGACGAGGCGCTGGTGGTGCACCGTCCTAAATACGACGATTGGGTGCTGCCGAAGGGTCACGTCGAATCCGGCGAGCTTTTACCGGAGACCGCCTGCCGCGAATTCAAAGAGGAGACCGGCTACCGGGCAACCATTGTGCGACCGGTGGCGCGGGTCGACTATCCCGTGGGCGAAACCATCAAGCGGGTGCACTGGTATTTGGGACGCCTCGTCGCCACCCCGCCGGGCGATGTGGCCAACCCGGAAGAGGTATCGCAGGTGCAGTGGCTGCGCGTGGACGAGGCGCTGGCCAAACTCACCTACGGTAACGAGCGCGAGGTGATGCTGCGGGCTGCCCAACTAGAGCTGTCTAGCCCGATGCTGATCGTGCGGCACGCCAAGGCGCTCGGCCGCAAGGGCTGGAAGAAGGCAGACCCGTTGCGTCCCCTGGCGGCCAAGGGCAAGCGGCAGGCGAAGCAGCTGATCAGATTGCTGACGGCCTACGGGGTCGCCGGGCTGGTGTCGTCGCCATCGACGCGATGCTTGCAGACGTTGCAGCCGTACTCGGCCGCCACCGGGCATGAGATCGCGCCCATCGCGGGGCTCAGTGAAGAGATCGCCGCGCTGGATCCCGGGGGAGTCATGGACGCGATGGATAGTCTGGCCGCCTTCGTCTGGTCGAGAGAGGTGCCTGTCGCGGTATGCGGGCATCGGCCGGTGTTGCCGCTAATGGTGGCCGCCTTCGCCGGGGTTGCCGAGAAGTACACGACGCTGAAGCCGGCAGAGGTGCTGGTGGTGCACCTGGGCGTGCAGACGGGCGCGGTGGTGGCGACGGAGCGGTACATCTCGAAGACCCACTGACGATCCCAGAAATGGGATAGTAGAACGCCCCGAAATTGTATAGTAGAACGCCCCGAAATGGCACAGTAGCCGACGGGGTGGCGGCGTAGCCGACGGGGTGGTCTTCTAGATGTTTGCAGTAGCTGGTGGCATAGCTGCTTTGATCCGCTGGCCCTACAACCCAGAATTACGCGAAAGAGCGAAAGAATTGAGAAAGGCTGGGATCCTCTCTGAAGTTCTACTGTGGAAACAACTGAGCCGTGGGAAATTCAAAGGGCTTGACTTTGATCGTCAGAAAATCATCGGCAATTATATCGTCGATTTCTATTGCGCAAGTCGCCTTGTTGTCATTGAAGTTGATGGCGTTACACACGATGCTAAACAGTCGTATGACCGATCCCGCGATACCTTTCTCATAGGACTTGGGCTAACCGTTATCCATATTCTGGCCAACGATGTATTAAGGAATTTGGACGCTGTTATGCAGATGTTGGCTTGTCACCGAGCATTTTCAGAGTAGTCTAGACCACCCCGTCGGCTACGCCGCCACCCCTCCGTGTAAAGGGAATCAACCGTGGTGCACGCGCGACAGGAAATCGCGCGTCGCCTCCTCCACCGGGTTGTCCAGCACCACACTGGGCGGGCCAGATTCGACCACCACGCCGTCTTTCAGGAAGACGACATTGTCGGCCACCTGATCGGCGAAGCTGATCTCGTGTGTCGCCATCACGATGGTGGCGCCCTGCTGCTTCAGCTCCAGCACCAGGTCGAGCACCTCGCCCACCAATTGCGGGTCAAGCGCCGATGTGATCTCGTCGAGCAGCAGCAATTCGGGGTTTGTGGCGATGGCCCGGGCGATGGCCACCCGCTGCTGCTGGCCGCCAGACAAGCGGTCGGGATATGCCCTGGCGAATTCGGTCAGGCCGATGCGGTCGAGCAGCGCCAGCCCGTCGCTCTCGGCTATGTCTCGCGGATATTTTTTCACGTGGCGGGCGGCCAGTGTGACGTTGTCGAGCACCGTCATGTGCGGGAACAGGTTGAACTGCTGGAAGACAACCCCGATGCGCCCCCTGATGACGTCGACATTCACCGACGGGTCAGAGATATCCTGGCCGTTCAGCAGGATCTGGCCGTCGTCAATCTGCTCCAGCAGGTTGATCGTCTTCAATAGCGTCGACTTGCCGCAACCCGACGGGCCGATCAGCACGACCACAGAGTGCGACGGCACAACCAGGTCAATGCCGTGCAGCACCACGTGGCTGCCGTATGACTTGACCACCCCGCGCATTTCGAGCACGGGCTGCCATGTATCGGTGACGCTCATGCCATGCCCCCGATCTGCTCGCGGTCGCGCTGGCGGGCCGTCAGCCAGTCGGTCAGCCGGATGAAGGGCCAGCTCAAGACGATGAAAAACAGCGCCGCCACAACATACGGCGTGTAGTTGAAGCTGGTGGCGTTTTGGATCTGCGCCGCCCGGATGGCGTCGACGGCGCCAAGGATCGAGATCAGGCCGACATCCTTTTGCATAGAGACGAAGTCGTTCATCAGGGCGGGCACCACCTTGCGTATCGCCTGGGGCAGCACTACCAGGCGCAGGGTTTGGCTGTAGGTCAGCCCGAGTGACCTGGCGGCTAGCCGCTGCGATGGATGGACGGCTTCCATGCCGGCCCGCAGCACCTCGGAGACATAGGCCGAGTAGCTGATCACCAGAGCAATGGTGCCGAGCAGCGTCACGGAGATGACGCGGTTGGTCAGCCCCAGTGCCGGGATGCCGAACCCCACCAGGTAGATCACGATGAGGAACGGGATACCGCGGAAAATGTCGGTATAGGCGGTTGCCAGGAAACGCAGCGGGAAGAACACTGCGCCGCGCAGTGACCGCAGGATCGCGAGCAGGGTGGCGAGAATCGCCACCCCGACCACGGAGATAGCCAGCACACGGATGTTCAGCAGCAGGCCCTGGCCCACCGCGGGCACGGCCTTCCAGAAGTAATGGGGGTTGAAGAAGGTCTGACGGGTCACCTGCCAGCCCGGGGAGTGGGCTAAGATCAGCGCCACCACCACCGCAAAGATTATGGTGCTGATGGCGCTGATCAACACTGAACGGGCGGTCTGGCGCCGGCGGTAGGCCCGCCGGCCCAGTTCGAGTTCAGTGATGCCAACCGGATCCGGGCTGTTGCCGCTCACTGCAGCACTGGCACGCTAATCGAGTCAGAGAGCCACTGTTGCTGCAGCTGGGCCAGCGTGCCATTGGCGCGCAGGGCGTCGACGGCGGCCGACACCGGCGCCGTCAGCGAAGAGCCCTTGGGCAGCAGAATACCGAAATCGTCGCCACCGGCGGAAGACGACAGCTGGCCGACGATCACGCCGTTGTCCAGCTCAGCAGATGTCAGGTACAGCGCCGTCGGCAAATCAACGACGATGGCATCAACCTGCTTGTTCACCAAGGCGTGCACCACGTCGTCACTGGAGCTGAAGATCTTCGGTGCGTTGGTCGGCTTGATGATGTCTGTCACGGCCGTCAGGCTGGTGGTGCCCACCTGGGCGCCGAAATTGATGTTGGCCAGGGCGGCCAGCGAGGTGGCCCCATCGGCCGGCGAGCCGGCGTAGGTAACGATGGCCTGGTTCGTCGTGTAGTACGGCGTCGAGAAGTCAACAGCCTGCTTACGCTCGTCGGTAATCGAGAACTGCTGGATGTTCATGTCCCATGCCTTGGGCCCTGGTGCGATGGCCGCATCGAAGGTGGTGCGCACCCAGATAACCTGGTCATTGGTGTAGCCGAGTTGCTGGGCGACGGCGTAAATCACGGCCGACTCGAAGCCCTGCCCGGTGGTGGGGTCGTTGTCTTCGACCCACGGCGAGTAGGCCGGGTCGCCGGTGGCGACCGTCAGCACGCCCGGCGTGTAGGTGTCGAGCGCCGGCGCTGTCGTGGTGTCAGTGGTGGTGGGCGGCTCTGTCGTCGGGGGCGGGGTCGCGGCTGTGCAAGCAGCCAGCGGCAGGATGAGGCCCGCCGCGGCAAGCGCGAGCAGAGCCCTGATAATGGTACGGGGTTTAGTCATGAAGCACCTCGGATTGTTTGGCAGTGAATTTGGGCGTCTCCCCGCAACCGGGGAAACGACCAGGTCAACTCTACCCGACCAGCCTCACCCGAGCAGGCGATAATTCGGATGGCGAGAAATCGGTATCTTCCGTCCGGACACGCGCTATCACGCAGCGGACGGGCGGCGGAACTCGATGGTCCAGTGCGTGCCGGTGCCGACGTTGTACGCCCGGGCGAAGCTGCCCTGGTTGATGGCCACCGCCATGCGGTACAGCGAGTTGACGTACACCAGCTGCTCGCCGACGGAGACGTCGGCGAACGACCGGCCGTAGGTGGCGCGGTTGTTGTACACCCGCGTCGGCCCGTTGCAAATCTCGATCTCGACCGGCTGGCCCACCTCGATGCCAAGGCTCAGGAATTCCTCGCGGGTGACGTTTGTCCAGGGGCTGCCGAACCGGACGTCCAAAATGTCGATGCAGCCCTTCACGCTGTTTGGCGTGCATACCACCTGGCCCAGCGGCAACTGCACGATCTGGTCGACGGGCAGCTCGGGGCCGACGTCTTCAAAGCTGATAGTGCCGGCGGCGAGCTTGGCCCCGGTGACGGCATACACGTCGCGACCGTGGAAGGTGAAGCTGTGCTCTGTGTTCTGGCGGCGGTGCTTCACCTCACTGATCTCGCGCAGCGCCGTGATGCCGACGTACTTGGCCAGGTGCGTCAGTGTGCCATTGTCGGGCGTGACGATGGCGTGTCCGTCCGTGGTCAGTGCCACTACCGAGCGCCGCACGCTGCCGACACCCGGGTCGACAACGGAGACGAACACCGTGCCCGCCGGCCAGTATTCGACCGTCTGGAACAACCGGTACGACGCCTCCCAGATGTCGTACGGGGTGATGTCGTGCGTCAGGTTGAACAACCGCAGATCCGGGTCGACCCCCAGCGCCACGCCGTACATGGCGGCGACGGCGCCATCCGTCAGGCCGAAGTCAGACTGCAGCACTAGAGCATCAGACATGTGTTTCCCTTCCGGTGACGAGTCTATCAAGCCACAAAACCCGGCGCCCCGCCTTTGCAGGACGGGGCGCCGGGGTGTTGTTGTTTATCAGGCGTTGGCACCTACGGGCAGGGCCGCCACGATTGCCTGCACGGTGGCCTTGGCGTCGCCGAAGCACATCGACGTGTTGTCCTTGAAGAACAACGGGTTTTGCACACCGGCATAGCCGGCGCTCATTGAGCGCTTGAACACGATGCAATCTTTCGCTTCCCAGACGTGACATACCGGCATGCCGGATATCGGCGAGCCGGGCTCCATGGCGGCCGGGTTGACCGTGTCGTTGGCGCCGATAACCAGCACGACGTCAGTGTTCTTGAAGTCGTCGTTAATCTCGTCCATCTCAAGCACGATGTCGTACGGCACCTTGGCCTCGGCCAGCAGCACATTCATGTGTCCTGGCAGACGCCCCGCCACCGGGTGGATCGCGAAGCGGACCTCGACGCCGTGGGCGCGAAGCCGGCTGGTCAGATCGGCCACAGCCGACTGGGCCTGGGCCACAGCCATGCCGTAACCGGGGGTGATGATCACCGATTGGGCGTCCCAAAGCAACTCGGCGACGCCTTCCGGCTTGATCTCGTGGATCTCGCCCTGCTCGTCACCAGCCACCACGGTGCCACCCTCGACGCCGAAGCCGCCGAGGATCACCGAGATGAACGAGCGGTTCATCGCGCGGCACATGATGTAGCTCAGGATGGCGCCGGACGCGCCGACCAGGCAACCAGTGATCACCAGTACCGGGACATTCAGCATGAAGCCGGCGAATGCCGCCGCCCAGCCGGAGTAGCTGTTGAGCATCGAAACCACGACCGGCATATCGGCGCCGCCGATGGCGAACACCAGGTGCAGGCCAAGCAACAGAGCCAGCAAGGTCATCAGTATCAGCGGGATCAGCGTCATGGCGTCCAGGCTGGTGGCATGCTTGCCTTCGATGACGAACCAGAAGCCCAGGCCAACGGTCAGCACTATGATGCCAAGGTTGATCCAGTTACGGCCGGGGATCATCAGCGGCTTGGACGGCATGTGCTCACTGAGCTTGCCCCAGGCCACGATTGAGCCGGTGAACGTGATGGCGCCAATGAAGATGCCGACAAACACCTCCACCAGGTGGGCTACCGGGTTTGCCGGGGCGCTGGCCGTGGCCTCAAAGAATGAGTTGAAGCCAACCAGCACGGCGGCCAGGCCGACGAAGCTGTGCAACTGGGCCACCAGTTCTGGCATGCCCGTCATCTGGACGCGCAGCGCCTTGATGATGCCGATGGTGCCGCCGATGATGACAGCACAGATCAGCATGACGGCCGCAATCCAGTCGGCGCCGTGGATGGCGTCGTGGCCGTGGACGAAGTTGATGACGGTGGCGATCAACGCCAACGCCATGCCGAGCACGCCGAAGGCGTTGCCGCGCTTGGCAGTCTCGTGCTGGGCCAGCCCGGCCAGTGCCAGGATGAACAACAAGCCGGAGACGATGTAGGTAGCCAGCGTCAGATTAGCGATGTAATCAGTAGTGGGTGTCATTTCTCAGGCCTAGCCTCTCCGGAACATGGAAAGCATCCGGTTGGTCACTGTGAACCCGCCGAAGACGTTGATGGACGCCACCAGCGTGGCGGCGAAGGCGATGATGCGAACCGCCCAGCTCAAGGCGCTGTTGCCCTCGTTCAGGCCGACCAGTTGCAGCATGGCACCAACCACGATGATGCCGCTGATGGCGTTCGTCTCGCTCATCAGCGGAGTGTGCAGGGCGTGATTGACATTCCAGACGACGTAGTAGCCGACGACGCATGCCAGCACGAACACAGCCATCAAGCTTAAGAAGGTGGTCGGCGCGAAGGTCAACAGCGCGATCAGCGCTATGGCGGCCACGCCGATGATGGCAAACATCTTGCGCCAATCAGCTGGCGGCTTTGGTGCCGCCACAGGAGCAGGTGCTGCCACCGGTTTGGCGGCCGGCGCGGCCGAAACCTGCACGGGCGGCGGCGGGAATGTGATCTCGCCATCGCGCGTCACGGTGACCGTGCGGATAATGTCGTCGTCAAAGTCCAGCACCATCTGACCGTCAGACTGTGGCGTCAGCAGCTTGATCAGGTTCACCAGGTTGGTGCCGTACAGCTGCGACGACTGGGCTGGCAAGCGCGATGCCAGGTCGGTGTAACCGATGATGGTCACGTCGTTCTTGGTGACGTAGCTTTCACCGGCCTTCGTCATCTCGCAGTTGCCGCCGCCGGCGGCCGCCAGGTCGACGATCACGGAGCCCGGCTTCATCGATGCCACCATGTCGGCGGTCAGCAGCTTGGGGCTCGGCTTGCCAGGGATCGAGGCCGTCGTGATCACGATGTCGGCCCACTGCATCTGCTCGGCGTACATGACGGCGGCGCGCTTGTTGAAGTCGTCGGACGTTTCCTTCGCGTAGCCGTCGGACGACACGCCCTGATCGGCTTCGGACGGCGCCACGTGCACGAAACTGGCACCCATCGACTCGACCTGCTCGGCCGTCTCGGGGCGCACGTCCGTGGCGCGCACCTGACCGCCGAGGCTGTTGGCCGCGCCGATGGCGGCCAGGCCGGCCACCCCGGTGCCGATCACGAAGATGTTCGCCGGTGGCACCTTGCCAGCGGCTGTCACCTGCCCACCGATGAAGCGCCCGAAAGTGTGGACGGCCTCAACCACGGCCCGGTAGCCCGAGATGTTAGCCATCGAACTCAGGGCGTCCATTGACTGGGCGCGTGATGTGCGCGGCACCATGTCCATCGACAGGGCACTGACCGATTGGTCGCTCAGCGCCTGTATCAGGGCGGGTGATTCGCGCGGATGCAGGAAGCCGATCACGGCTGCCTTTGGCTTCATCAGCTTCAGCTCAGAAGCGCTTGGTTCGTTAACCGTTAGTACGATGTCCGAGCCCCATACAGACGCTTTCTTCGCGATCGACGCCCCGGCCGCGACAAACTCGCTATCGGGGAAATCGGCTCGCGCGCCCGCGCCTGCCTCGACAACGATTTCGTAGCCGAGTTTGATCAGGGCCGACACCGTCTTGGGCGTAGCTGCCAACCGGTTTTCACCAGGGAGGCTCTCGCAAGGGATGCCAATTATCATGTGGTCAAGGCTAGCTGATCCCACGGGGAAAGGCTGTACCCGCCCACATGTTGCGCGCATGTTCTGCCCGCGGGGCTGCGAAAAATCAGTGCCCGCGCACCGCCGCGCAGTTCTCGAAGTAGCGGGCCGACGGCCGCAGCATCAGTATCACAAGCAGAATCACGTCGAACAACAGGTACCAGCGGGTGATCTGCGTGCCGTCAAGAAACAGCTGCGACAGTGACATCACAAGCACCGCCAATCGCGCCCAGCCCCAGCCGTTCAGCACGAATACAAGCACTATCACGTAGGCGATGCCGTGGGCGATCACCACCCAGGCGAGCCAGTTGGGCAGCGAGTCGTCTATGCCCCAGCCGAACGCTAGCAGGATGAAGGTGCCAAGTATGATGCGCGCCAGGAACACGAAGAACACCAGGCTGACGAACCAGGGCAGGCTGTTGTCGATGTCCTTATCCTTGGCGAGCCGTCGCTTGCGGTCGCGCGTCTTCTCGCGGGCGGCCTCGCGGACCTCGTCGGCCGCCGTGTTTGGCGACGCCATCGTTCGCCAGAAGTCTAATTTAGCCATGCGTCCCCTATCGATCCCAGTGGCTGCGCAGTCCGGCGGCCACCGCCCAGAAAATGTCCTCTGACACCTGCCCGCCGATGCGTCGTACCCGCTTCGGGTCGATGCGCACGATGCGGTCGATGCGCACGAATGACTCGCGGCGCTTGGCGTCCCACACCCCGGTGCCGATGCTCTCCCAGTAGCGGTGCTGGCTGGCCTCCTGCCGCTCGTCTGCATCGTGATCGACGGAGCTCAGCGGCAGCCCGAGCAGCCACTTGGTGCCCTGCTCGCGGCCGATGATGAGTGTTGGACGGTCTTTGCCAAGGCTCACATCGTCCTCGTATGGCACCCACGCCCACACCACTTCGCCGGGGTCGGGCAGATGCCCCGGGTGCGGCGCGTAAGTCAGCACGGGCAGGCCGTTGTAGTCGCCGGGATAAACAGCGGCGGCGCGGCGGCGCTCGGAGTCGCGGCGGCGGAAGAAGGCGTCGACGACTGGGCTCACCTCACCCGTCACTGGAACTGCTCCAGGCGCCCGTAGAACACCGGCTTGGGGGCGTCTTCCATCGGGCGGGCCGGGTAGCGGAAAGCCTGCCAGGCGGCAAGACCCGCGCGCGACCGGGGTAGCCAGAGGAAGACGGCACCGGCCAGGCTGAGCGGCAATCCCAGCCAGCCGATGTTGCCCAGAACGGGCGCCCACGTGGCTGGGGAGACGAACAGGGTCGCGACGGTGAGCACCACCGCTGCGACTGCCCACTTGGTGGCGGCGGGGCGGCCGACCCAGCCGAGGTAGCCGGTGATCGCCGGGGTAGCCACCAGGGCGACGCCAATGACCATCATGACGATTGCCAGCACGATGGAGGCGGGGGTGCCGGCTGCCACCTGGCCCCACGAGAACAGGCGGACGGCTTGCGTGAACGTTTCCACGTGAATGGCGTGCCACCAGGCGACGGCCAGCCCGGCGGCTTGCGCGGCGGCGGCGGCCAGCCACAGCGCGTAGGCGATGCGCACGGTGCGCACGTGGGGCGGCTCGCCGGTTAGCGGGTCGATGGGCAACGCGGGGCGCAGCGCCTCGATGGGCGGCAGCGCCACGATGGGCATCGTGGGCGCGGTGCCGAGGCCCTGCGCGCCGTCGGCCATGATTTGTGTCACCATTCAAGCCTACAAGGTGGCGGCGAATGCGGGGTGCTGCGTCAGCTTTCGGTTGACTGTGGCAGACCGCCCTGCCGCTTTCGTGCACTACCGAACTGATTGGGCGACGCCCCCTCGCCAGTGTACGAAAGTGGTCGCGTTTCGGGCCAAAATCGAACCACTTTCATGCACTGGCGTTAGTTGCGCCCGTCAGCGGTGCGCTAGTGCACGAAAGCGGCTACTTGGTACGGAAGATCAGCGCGTTCTGAACGGAGCGCACCAGGTCATCGGGTCGTCGGAGCTGTTCTGCGGTCACGGTTATGACCAGCCAGCCCATGTCTTGCAGATTTCGCCGCCGATCGGCATCGATTTCCATCTGCTCGCGGTTGCCCACATGTACCAGGCCGTCGTACTCAACCGCCAGCAAGGCTTCCTCGTAAGCCATATCCAGCAGATACGGGGCGCCGATGGTCGGGCACCACACCTCAAGATTCACCGTTGGGGTTTTCAAGCCACCGTGTACCAGGGTGAGTCGCGTTCTCGTCTCGTAGAGCGAATCAGTACGCGGTCGCACCAACTTCATCGCCTGGCGGGCTGGCTTGACGTTCCGGGTGCCGCTTAGCTGGTCTAGCCGCTGTCCCATCTCGGTGATGGAGAGCAACGGGTGGCGGCGGCGCAGGAAGCCGTCGCCCACCTCGACCATGTCGTCAACCGTGGCATGCGATAGCTGCAGCCAATGATCAACCGGATGCAGCACCGGCAGGTCACGCGCCAGGCGCCAAATCGGCGGACAGTTCTGAGCGCAGTGGGCTACGACATCGGAGCGTTGTCGCCGCTGGCCCTTGTCGCGGACGAGGATGTGCACGGTGTCCCAATCCTCGACCGCGTTAGGTAGCCACACCCCAAGAGCCTGCAGTGCGGTCGGGCCATAAAGCACCGGATCGTGCTTTTGGTACAGCGCCATAATCGCGTTGACTTTGCTCAGCCACTTGACCTGACGGGTCTGCCACTTGTCACCGTCGGCTGGCTGCTCCGGCTCGTAGACACCCCAGGTGAGCCGGCGATAGCCAAGCCTTCGGTAGTTGTGCCGGTCGACGCCATCAGGTCTTTGCATCTACCAAGCATTCCAAGGTTGAGGGTAAAAACAAGGGGCTCTTTTCCCGGATGCCTCGCGGCCGCTTTCGTGCACCACCGAACTGATTGGGCGACGCACCCTCGCCAGTGTACGAAAGTGGTCGCGTTTCGGGCCGAAATCGAACCACATTCGTACACTGGCGTTAGTAGCGCCCGTCAGCGGTGCGCTAGTGCACGAAAGCGGCAGGGGACGCCAACTGTGCCAGATCCCATGCGCCGTCGGCCGTCACGCTCACACCCTTGAGCCCCGTGCGTCTCGTATGGCCCTGCACCAGCATCAGCGTCGCCTGGAACAGGCTGGGGCCGGCGTGCTTCTGGGCGTCGTCAAAGAAGGCGACGTCGGCCACCCCGGTGCCGTCGTCAAGCGAGATGAACACCACCCGCGAGCCGGACTTCGTCGGCGGGCTGCCGCTGGCCACCCGCACCCCGGCCACCAGCACCGGCGAGTTGTTGCGCTGGGCCAACAATTGGTCGACGGGCGTGACGCCGACCGCCTCGAAGTACTCGCGCCATGGCGTCAGCACGTGGGCGGTGACGTCGGCGTGCAGTATCTCCAGCTCGGCGGCCACCCGGGCTTGCTGGTCCAGTTCGGCGGCGCCCCCGGCAATGTGCTCGCCGGATTCGATTGGCAAGACGCCCTGATCCGGTGCCGGTAGGGCGCGTTTCACCGCCGTCAGCATCCTGGTGTGGGCGATGATGTCGCCGCGGGTGCCGGTGGCCAGCGAGTCGAACGCCCCCACCGTCGCCAGCTTCATCAGGATCGGGCGCGGCGCGCGGGCCCGGCGCACGACGTCGGCGATGCTGTCGTACGGCTGGCCGGCCACCAACGACGCCACCTGGGGCGCGCTGATGCCGCTGACTTGCGAAAACGGCAGCCGGATGGCCTGGGTGCCGCCGGCCATCTCGACGTGATAATGGCCGGACGAGCGGTTGGCGTCGACGCCAAGCACCGGGATACCCAGCCGGCGGGCCTCCGTGATTATCAGGCGCCGGGGATACATGCCCGGGTCGTGCTCAAGCAGCCCGGCGATGAACGGCGCCGTGTGATGGGCCTTCAGCCAGGCCGACTGGTAGGTGGTGGTGGCGAACGCCGCCGCGTGCGCTTTGCAGAACCCGAAGCTGCCGAAGCTTTCCAGCGTCGCCCAGATGGTGTCTATCTGGCGGGGGGTGAACAGGGGGCGTCCGGAATCATCGCGGCGCTTGGCCGCGGCCGACCGGAAGTCCGCCTCGATGGCGGCGGCGTCGGTGCCCAGGTGGCGGCGCAGTTCGTCGGCGGCCGCCAGGCTGATGCCCATGCAGTCGCTGAAGATGCGTAGCACGTGCTCGTGGTAGATCACGACGCCGTGGGCGTCTGCCAGCACCTGGCGGAAGCGCGGGTGCAGCACGGGGGCGGGGTTGATGTCGAGCTTGGCCTCGACGTAGGGGGTGATCATGTTGCCCTTCATGGGGCCGGGGCGGAACAGCGAGATGTCTGCCACCAGGTCGGTCATGCAGTCCGGCTGCATCTTGCCGACGAGCTCGCGCTGGCCGGGGCTCTCGATTTGGAAGACGCCCAGCGTGTGCGTCGACTTGATCAGCTCGAATGTCGCCGGGTCGTCGTGGGGGATAGCGCCCAGGTCGATGCTCTCGCCGGTGGTGCGCTGGATCTCGGCCAGCGCGTGCGCCATGGCCGACTGCATGCGCACGCCAAGCACGTCAAGCTTCAGCAGGCCCATGTCGTCGATGTCGTCCTTGTCGTACTGGCTCATCGCCAACCCCAAGCCAGACGGCTGGGTGGGGGTGATGCTCAGCAGTTGCTGGTCGCTGACGATGACACCGCAGGGGTGCATCGAGACGTGCCGGGGCAGGCGGTCGATCAGCCCGGCGATGGCCAGCAGGCGTGCCACGGCCGGGTCGCGGCCGGCCTGGGCGTTAAGCGGCGCAAGCTCCGGGCGTGTCTCCAGCGCCGGTATCAGCTCCGTGGCGTCGAGGCGCCAGATGGCTTTGGCTATCTGGTCGATGTCTTGTTCGTCCATGCCAAGCGCCAGCCCGGCGTCGCGGATGGCGCCGCGCGCCCGGTACTGGTTCTGCGTCGCCATCAGGGTGA
>Ga0123354_10012820_pt1 | contig 12985 bp, 4 predicted proteins | sample TergutLab28metaG_2_FD_97872 | JGI IMG/M metagenome (GOLD analysis project Ga0123354, IMG submission 97872) | Labiotermes labralis P4 segment gut microbial communities from Petit-Saut dam, French Guiana - Lab288 P4 | ecosystem: Host-associated > Arthropoda: Insects > Digestive system > Gut ...
CGCAATATTGGGTGAGGAGTACAAATCATTTAGCTCCTCGTTATGCAGTCTCCTCCATTCCCCCGTTACCTCGTCCCTCCTAGGTCCAAATATTCTCCTCAACACCATGTTCTCAAACACCCTTGGCTTCCTTTCCTCCCGCATTATCAGCGACCAAGTTTCACACCCATACAAAGCAACAGGCAAAATTACAGTTCTATACCCCATATCTTGATCTTATATATATACAGAATATACGTGACTTATTTTTTTTCTTATTCCATTCTTAGTTCTTTCATTTCGTGACACAAACTCGAACAAAACCAACTTCTTGCTACCGAGTAGCCTTCGTCTGTAGCTCTTTGAAGGAGATATCAGGTTACAGTGTTTTCTTGTTTCATCTGGCTAAGATCTGGGCACTTGCGAATAGGGTATTTAACCAGGGGGTTCCATAAAATGCAGGGAATTTGCTTTAATATCTGAGAAAATATTAGATTCTAAAAACAAGGCTGTTCCTTGGAGATGGTTAGTAAGTTCGTATTTGAAGGCAATTCCTGTGTCCTGTCAAGTGTTCTCTCATGGCAAGGTACATTTGGACAGTGATAAGTTGCGATCATACGAAGAGCCAGCTGACAGTCATGTTTATGCTTCAAGACATATGAAATAGGCGCCATGATGCAGTCTTTCTGTCTCACCTAGTTTTGTGACTGTCTTTGTTAAGCTTGTATTAGAAACAGCAAGAGAATGCACGAAAAAATTCTTGAAGCTATTCCAAACCTCGTGAATAAGAGTAAATGTCACTCGAGTACGCCATTGTTTCATCGACTCAGTCACTGCTGAGAAGAATGTTCGGGCCTGAGGCGGAGCGAAGCAGCAGGCGAGCGAATACTGTTGAATAATGAGGTGTGTGTGTGTGTGTGTGTGTGTGTATATATATTCACACACATAAATACATATATATATATATATATATATATATAGTGGGCCGGGTAGCTCTGTCGGTGTAGCGACTGAGTACAGGCTGGACGGTTCGGGATCGAATCCCGGTGGGGACGAGATTTTCCGCCCGTCCAGACCGGTCCTGGGGCCCACCCAGCCCCCTGTAAAATGGGTACCGGCTCTTTCCCGGGGGTATAGGCGGTCGTGGCGTGGGGCTGTCCCCCACCTGTCCCCCACCCCATCTAGAGTGCCGAGGTCCTAGAAAGAGTAGAGCTATACCTCTACTCACCGCAAGGGCCTTCGTGGCCTCTAAAAAGAGGTGAAAACATATATATATATACACAGCGAATGTGGTTACGGTCACCAAATTATGGAGAATGGGAGAGTCGGAGAATGTGGCAGTTACTGGTGATGTGAGGGACGCTTGCAGAAGTTTTGGTCGGAGTACCTGAACGGAGTTGTGAGATCTGAGCGTAGATGGATGGGTAATACTAACTTGGAAATTGGGATAAAAATTTTCGAATTACCTTTAACCTCATTGCAGAATTGTTAATTAATTTCGTTTCCAAATCACTCATTATTACTGAGACACGCCTGTTTTATTTGGGGAAGTTTTTATGTAATGGAAAGCGAAGGGTTTCGGTTTGGGTGTTGTGAGGGGGGCAGTTAAACTGTTCCGTGCACAACTCGATAGGCGGGCGCCCGTAACCTGTAAAGGTACACTGCACAGTTTGATGCAGTATCTAAATTTTCATGTTGAAATTTTAGATTACATAAAACATCTACCAGTTTTATATCATCTTCGCAAAAGAAATACAGCCATCAACTATTATTTGACTAGTCTGTGGTTTGCTTTATATGTTCTGGTACGATCCGACGTGACCGGAATGTTGGTAACTTGTGGAATGTGTACCTAACACTGACTGAATATAGGTAAATGAAACTATTTTTAAGTCTCAACACAACTATAACTGTATTAGAAGCCCCGTTCTGTATCGTCATTTATTTACTGTATTAGTGCCGTCAGTACACAACAAATACATCTGGTCTCTTTATTTGTTGTGTATTGACGGCACTAATATAATTAATAATCTACTTACGTATTGTATTACTCGTGATGTTGTTTAAATTTGGTTAACGCCCTGAAGATTACCTAATTTAGGTCGAAACATGTAGCTCGGTTATTCAGACTCTGTCGTGTAACAAAGGTACAGTTTTGGTAAGCGTGGTGGTCATTTTTACGTCACGACACACAACGAGATGTCACACGTTATGATGGTAGGTACCATCGTGCTGTGTTTCTTATTCTGGGGCCCAAGAATTGCGTTTTTTAATACATGATGAAATACAGAGTTGATTTTACGTTTATGTTGTTTCATTGTCATAGTTTCACTGTTTAATGTTACTGTAAATTTTTGGTAACGAAATTTTACATTGACTTAATAAAGTCTTTAGTCATGTACGTATATGTACGTCTGTTTGTAAGGATAGCAACTTTTATTGTTACCGTGAGCTTACGTACGGAGTTAGTGATATTGTCTTCTGTGGCCTGTCTGGCTCCACCATATTTTCCCCCATTGTCTCATAGACTACAGAATTTTCTTAAAAAATTCATTGAACATAAAATGTGTGTTTTGTTTTTCTCAACATGCTGCGTATGAAATATTCCTTTTTGAAGAAGAATTTAGCACGATATTACCATAAATGTACATTGGTCTTCACGTGAAGTTACCGTTATTCCTGTCAGATTTTAGTGAAACATGAATTTTCTGGACGGATATTCGGAACATCTTAAGATTTCAAATTTAGTTGTATGTGATTTTAATGAAACTTGAATTTTCTTGGCAGATTTTCGAAAAAAAAATCCTAAAATATGGAATTTCGTGAAAATCCGTCCAGTGGTAGCAGAGCTTTTCCTTGCGGATGGGCGGATGGATGCATAGACGGACATACGGAGCGACATGACGAAGCTAATAACGCGTTTTCGTAATTTTGCGAAAGCATAAAATATATGTCGAATTGTCTTGGTTTGTGTGGGTTTTAATGCCAAATGTGATGCTTTCATTCTGCAGCACTGTCCATGACATGGGTGTATTAACTCAAGCCAATTATAAACAAGATTAGAAGTAAATTAATCGAAATGTTGATATCAATGCGTTCCGTACACAACACAAATGATCAGTACACCTTAATTAGTTGTGTGGAATTGACTATTTTAAATTTCTGACACCAAAAACCGTTACTGATCAGACTTGACGTTTGTAGAGCCCGGTTGAAGTGTGATGCCACAGGCGCAGAAATCATATTTCGTCTTTCGGCGAAACGTACGAGTCCATTTAAACCGGCGGGGACGTCAGTTCATTCGACTACTGGCAGCCGAGGTGTGCGCATCAGCGGTAGCATGCTGGATACACCATGTTCCGAGGTAGTGTGAAGGGTACTGGCTACCCACTCCATTCGCCAGTTTCCCCTTCACTTCCCCTGCCGTGCGTCGCCCTGTGCCATTACATTTCAACTGGAGTCTACAAGGCAATGACGACTGCGCATGCTCTGAAGCCGTCACAGTGTTTGTGCTCAAGTTACGGTTCTGAGATGTTGCACTGTGTTGGTAAGTGAACAGTTCTGCGCCTTACTAAAGGATCGTTGTGCCTTGTTCTGGGTTAAGCATACGAAGCCGATATTTTATTAATCCTTTATACACTCATGTACAGACTTCCCGAGAAGTCGCTGTGCGGTGAATGTAAAAACCGAAATAAATAAATTGTGTTGGAGTATATGCAGTATTTGAGGGCCGCGATAGCACAGTGGTTAAGGCGCTGTGCTACAAATCGGAAGGTCGCTGGTTCGATTCCAGATGCTGTCATTGGAATTTTTCACTGACATAATCCTTCCGATCGCACTATGGCCGTGAGGTCGACACAGCCTCTAACAGAAATGAGTACCAGGAGCATTTCCTGGGGGTAAAAAGCGGCCGGTGCGTAAGGCTGATAACCTTACCACCATTCTGGGTTATTGTCATGTAATCTGGGAACCATAACTACCTGGAACCCTCTTGGCACATCGGGTCTGTAATGGTACCGATTTACCTTTTTTTATATTCGGTATTTATTGCAAAAAATCTAAATATGGGTTACGATAATTATTAATTCGTCTATTAGTCAATATTTGGCCACACTGTAATATCTCGGGAGTGTTCAAAACTATAGTTTTTACCTTGTAAGTTGATCTCCCATATTGACGGAGGACCGTAGACCGAGAGTGCTAGATAAGAGGGTGCTGAGGGGAATTTATCCTTAAGGGATATGACTTAATGAGAGGACAGAGAAAAGGCAATTGTTTGGACTGGCCCACATCAGATACCCTATTATTGGGATGATCAAATGAAATATGGCTTTAGCTTGTTATGAAACACGTATTTGAGACTTAGATGTAAAAAATGTAGGCCTGAAGTCATCAAGGAAAAGGTAAGTTGCAAGAAGTACGCTTACATGGGACGATAATATTAAAATGAAAGTTGTGGACTCGTTTTATTTGACTGAGTATAGGGACATGTGGCGGTCTGATGTGAAAAGGAAGAGTTCCTGAAAATAATTTGAATTTCTTGACAACCCATTAAAGTGTTAGCTTGTTAAACCGTGCCCTTCCGCATGGAGTTAATAGTAATGCATTGAGGCTGGTGGCTTGCGAGCCGTAGTTTGAACACAGTGTCATAGGTAAGGGGTCTGATTTTCTCCGTCGAGAGGTTTGGGGGAGCTGTGGCCCCGCTTCTGAAAGTACTTAAAATTCTAGATCTCAGTTTCAGCGGGCTGTGTTCACCACATCAAGATGCCATTTCCGAGACGGAAACAGAATAAAGAGAGATGGAAGGAGAAGTCGACGGATGAGGAATGTAACTGGGGTAGGGTAAATGTAGGAAACACGGAACATTAAATTAAAATGAGGGAAATAAGAAATATGCGTGCTCAAAATTCATTTGGGCAGGAGTAATGTAGTTTGTGTGCAAGGGAATGATTTTGTACTGGGGACCCGTCAACAGTCATCTCGTGAGAAACTGAGGCTCTCTCAGCGATGAATGTGAAAATGGCTACTCACGTCTTCTGCGATGTGGCAGTGCGTATTAAGGCGCTTGGTAATTCAGGCAGCAGCTTACCAGACGCTCGTAACGTGTTACAAAACTACGTGGCGTCACAGATACTATATTCTGTTGTACCCTAATTATATTCCCTGTTCAGTAGCATTGTTGTCTAAATCTTGGATTATACTGTACAACACTGGTTCTCTTCTTGGGGCAGAGTAGGGTTCGATGACACTTTGCGACTGTGATTTTTTCCCCTTATGGTAAAATAGGCGTGGATTACGCTCTGCAACGCCAAAATTCTCCTTAGTATAAAATAGACTTGGTTTACACTGCTCAACACTTACATTATCCTTAGGGTAAACTAGTCTTGCGTTAGACTATACGCAACATTTCTTCCTTACATAAAATGGACATGGTTTACACTGTACGATTCTGAATTTGTTCTTAGAATAAGTAGGTGTGGGTTACACTATAACACTGATTTTTTTCCTTAGAGTAAATCAGTCGTGCGCTAGAGAGTACAACAGATTTCCCTTCAGGTAAAGTGGGCTGGGAATACACTGCTCAATACTGATCCTTTCCCTAGGACAAAGTAGTCGCGGACTGGACAGTACCACACTTGTATAAACTTTAGGGTAATGTAGGCTTTGGTGATACTGTACTGATCCCCCCCCCCCTTGAGGTAAAGTTGGTTACACTGCGCAATACTTATTTTCCCTAAACAAAAGGCTGTGTATTTTACGTCTGTGTTACAGGGAGTTTAAGAAAACATTACTTATTGTGATGTCACGCGATGTTATATTTAGAGTGTTCGGTTTGAAAGGTGACAAGCATGCAATCGTTTGTTACTATAAGCCAAAGCGCCATGCAGCTATTGGTGACAAAACTGTCACGTTGCACACTGATTGGTTGAATCGCCGTCCTTTCGCATTCTTGCATCCAGCTCCGGCTTGATTTACCGACAGGTTGTTCTCGTCGCTTCCCATTGAAATGGTGGATGACCCAAAAATCTGAAACCTTAATGAAATACATTTCAATTGCTGATATTTTATAATTTCTTGGAACCGTACTGGCATTTTTATTGGGTAGTCTTTTGATGTTCATTACCCCGATATCGCGACGTTTTTATCAATTCCAGTTAATCACACATCGGAATTCCACCTTGCTTTCCTGCCTCACACAAGTAATTAAAAGCGGTTTTACTTATCGGGAAGTCGTGGTGAGTCCAGAACCACAGTAATACTCAGCAGTGGAAGGTTTGACAATGTTATGGTGTTGCGCCTGAGATGTGTCTTTAAATTGTATTTGTCTAACACTCGCCTGTATTTCCACATCTGTCCTTAATAGAATAATCCGTCGTCTGCCTGACAGGTTTAAATTATTTGATGCTGGATGCAGAGATATAGCTGTCACAGAAAAGTCTGTGCTGTCAGCGGCTGTGCCTCAACGTGCGGCTGTTAGTGACGTCTGCACTTAGTTGTTCGGAGGATTGAAAATTTATATGTCTGTCATAATTAGTCATGGGGTGTTTAGTTATTGAGTGAGTATGCATTCAGGTTGCTGTAAACAGGGGTGTGAGTGTCCATTGCGATTGTCTTGAGTTGTGAGAGATAGGTAAAATAACGGGAAGGCTTTAAACAGTAGGTTAAACCTGAATTATATTTAAAAGTCCAGCTCGTACCGCGAAGTAAACACACTCTGTCTCATCTTCGTAGTTACACCGTGCATGTGGATAGTTTTAAGTCCTTTACTTCAACTAATGCACACAAATTATTATGAAATTGTTAAACTGTTAAAATCATTGAAAATTATAATAGTTGCTCCAACATGTTTCGGTTTACATAAACCATCATCAGGGAGCTCTCAGCCTGTGCTTCGCTAAAGTTACAATGTTGACTTCGGTTACATATCGTTATTTGAAGTTATCGGAATTGTGGCTTTATATGTAGCTCCCCGATGATGGTTTATGCAAACCGAATCATGTTGGAGCAAAAATTATAATTTTATACGATTGTAAGTGTTTAACAATTTTATAATAATTAGTGTGAATTAGTTGGACAAATAAAGGATTTAACACTCCGTCTCAGTTAGAAAAACCAGTCGGTTAATATTGTATAGGGGAATAATCGCCGTTTGTTCTGAAATGCATATAAAACACATAAATGCACTGTGTGTGCATAACGAAGAATATTTTAGTGCTGAACATAACAGTAAATAAAGTAACCACTGGGCTTGAAAGGGTTAAGAATTAGACCTCTGTCACTGTCGAGAGGTCAAGTGTGGGTTACTGACACAGGAAGGTGACTGTGCTTCCATCTTTAGGCACAGAAGCGCCTACTCTGATGTACCGCTCAGATTGAAATATCATGCTTTACTAAATAATTAGACGATTGACAGTGTCAAAAAAAGACGTTTCAGACACCACCGTCAGGGCCCTCTAGAGTTGAATTAAACCTGGCCACTCCTATACTTTATATTGTTGTAATATAATTTTTTTCCTAAATTTAAGTTTTACTGTTACTTCGGTGTTTATTTGTATCAGTTTTTAGTGAACTGTATCCCGTCGTGTCTTTGAAGACAATCAAAAAACATCATATATCAAGCTTTAGGTTTCTGTGACCGTGCATCGTGAGCAAATTGTGAAGTGAGAGAGAAAACCAATAAGATGCAACAGTTAGATGTTTATTATCTACACTTTCTCAACATGTTTCGGGCATCATTATGCCCGAAACATGTTCAGAAAGTGTTGATAATAAACATCTAACTGTTGCATCTTGTTGGTTTTCTCTCTCACTTCACAATCGTATTATCATTTTGCTGTACGTACCGTGCATCTTGTACGGTTTGTTATCAAGAACAACGAATGCACAACATGTATATATACAGACAATATTTTATATGCCGTAAGCGCTCCCACGTGTTTCAGTGCGTCTGCATCACCTTCAGGGTGTCTTATCCTTCTAACTGGGTAAAATTACAAGTTTTTGTGACTTGACCAAAGTAGAAGGATAAAATTCCCTGAAGAAGATGCAGATGAATCGAAACATGTAGGAGTACTTCGGTATATACAATATTGTTTATATACATATATATATGTATAATGTTGTGCATTTGTTGGTCTGGATAATAAATCAAATTATCAGTCCATACCAACTGCACAGTCTTAGAAAAACGTCAAATGTTTCGGATTAACTAATCCATCATCAAGCTAAATAAACACTAAATTTCAGACCAAATGCATCTTATAATATTATGAGTTGCATTTTACATTCTAAATGAGTCGTACCGTTATTATGATGCTCATCCATACATGTAAAATTCACTCTAGAAGAAGCCAAGAGGGGGAGTAGAGGTATAACTGTACTCTTTCTTTAACCTAGGCGCTAGATGGGGTGGGTGGTCAACGCTACGTCCCGACTGCTTTACCCCCGGGAAAGACCCGGTACCCATTGTATAGGAGATTGGGTGGGACCCAGGGCCTGTATGGACGTGTGCGGAAAATCTCGCCTCCCACCGGGATTCGATCCCCTGACCATCCAGCCCGTAGCGAGTCGCTATACCGACCTAAGACCCATCCATACACATATTAAATATAAAATAATTCATCTAAATAGTTCCATAACATCACAATTCACAAACCTAATATCACCGATAATTATGATATTGTGTCTGTTAACTGTGATATTATTTAGATCAATTGTTGTCTGTTTAACGCGTGGTATTGCGTTTGTTGTACGGAGCAAGAATTTTTTTTTTTGCTAGTGATCTGCTACCAAAAGTTGTATGTATGTAAAATCGTTTAAATTTTTATGCTGTTCTTGCCTTCGCGAATTTCAAAATATTCCCTATCTCGGAGTATACATTCCATCCATATAATATTTTATATCTTGATTCTGTGAAGTGTAGACACATTGCATCTATAGAATAATTTATGTCGTAGTCCTTTGAATTATTCATTGCATATTTACTACACTATTTCGCAGCTTGACTTTTTTATGTATGCGTGTCGTTTTTATGTTGCGTCACTTCTTGTCTTGATCCTTGCAAATACAGCCCTACATTTCTATCATATAATATTTAAAATTTCAATTCATACCCCACAAAGAACACCGTACATTTACATTAGAAAAGTCTGCTTCTCTGAAGAATAATCTCTGACTATTCCGAGGATCATCCGAAATATATAAATATACTGTGTGGGCGAAATGTATGTCTTTTAATATTAAAGCATGTGATATATATATATATATATATATATATATATATATATATAGTTACGTCTCTGCTTCAAAGGAATAAGCAGGAATTCTTTATAATCCGGTACATGCTCTTTTGCTTTCACACTTTCTTGTTTTGCTCTCTTACGAATATATCCGTTCTTTCTTCCTTACATTGATAAATACCAAAACCAATCATTCTAGATCACCCACGTTGGATATTTGTCTGAAGCACGAACAGAAGTGACATTTGTCTGAAAACCATTTCACATTTCCTCTAGTTTGATTGTGTTTGGTCGCTGCTTTGATACGTGATTCCATGCACGCCAGTAGTGCGAGAGAAAGGAAACGCTGATGATGGGCCATTTATTTCGGGTGTGTAGCGACTTTGTGAAGAAGGGGTTGCCGTCGTCACTTGTTGAACAGCTGATGGGGGAAGGGGTGGGCGGGTGAGGAGGAGAATCGACGCTCTGTCGTCGCAGTGTCTGTCACACAAATCCCTTGAGTCCACTGCCCCCCCCCCCACTTTCTTCCCCTTCCAGTTTGTATTTTTAAAAATGAAGTGTACAAAAAAATAATTTGAAATTCTAAGACCCTTTAATCGGAGTTAACTTGGCGCCGTGTCGCTGTCACAGACGAGTTCGTCGAGACACAGAAATAACTCTTTGTTGTGGACATATTTGGCGATGTAAGTTTGCCGGTCTTCACGGTGTCTGTTGTTTATGTGATAGTCATCATGTGGGGCAGTGGGTTTGTTCCGACACTGGGGAGTGACATGCTTCCGCAATTTTTTTAAGCTCATGGTTCTGTGCATCATAATTCAATTTTAATAAAAATCCAACCAGATGCAAGAGTATGCAGATATTTATTTACTGCAAAGTCACTCTACATGTTTCGGGTGTCACAGCACCCATCATCAGGAATATTAGAAACTGTAAACACAGCCTCCGGTACGGGCCATAATATCGGTACAGCTACTTCCCTCGAACGTGGCCTGATCGAGACTTTTTAATACTCCTGATGATGGGTGCTGTGACACCCGTAATATGTAGAGTGACTTTGCAGTAAATAAATATCTGCATACTGTTGCATCTAGTTGGATTTTTATTAACATGCTTCCTCAATATTTATGGTGTCCGAATTAAGTTCATTTGAATTCTGAAGTGATTCGGAGGAGGATTGGCCACATTCCTTGCAAGATTCCTACATAAGCGACATATTCATTCGTCCCAGACATTTCGGCAGCCACATTTCTGTCACCTTGAAAATGGGGTAACACCTCCCGAAACGTCGGAACAGTAATCTTTCTACTGAGTATTAAGCAAGGACATTGTTGTCACTGCTGGCTTTTATCGAACGAACTCTGTGGGATCCCACGATTCATGGAGGTACAGTGAACTTTGTGGGAAATTAAGCATTCCATGAAGAGGAATGGAGGTGTGGAAATATATACATATATATATATATATATATATATATATACACGCATTTTAACGTTGTTTCTAGTGTAGGCGCGTGGTAAGCTTGACCTCTAGTAACAGACACCGCGGTGTCCGTTGGGTAATAGGCTTGTTGGAGCCACGTATGGATTAGGCGTGGTGGCATTCATCCCCTGGGTCAGTCAGTATAAGTTCTGTTTTCTAGCTCAAAATAAGTCAATTTGCTGATTGCACTATTCTGCCTCTTGCGAATCTTTAATAATTTAGAATAATTTGTATTTCATTTCTTTTTCCAGGTGAGCCAGTCATTTGTATTCTTCAATTACTGTCATCTTGGTAAGTTCAAATTATTTTCTGTAGCTGTAATTCATAACGGTGCCCAGTGTAACTGTTGCATGTTTTAAGTGTGTAGTAATGTCGGAGATTCTGCGTATTTGAATTTTATATCAGTTTACTTTAATCTGTCAGAAGGCTGCAGATAATTTACTGCGAGGAACTACGTTGACTTTAGCGTTTCCTTATATTATTTTGTTTGCAATTGAAAGGGATAAGTTGGGTGTGGTATGTGGGACGCTTTGGATCCAAATAAGAGATAAAACGGGTGATTATTATAGTGTCCTAAGCAAAAAAACTACTTACGAGATTTAGGCATGCATGAGATTATATTATTAAAAAGGGCCGTATTGAAATAGGGTGAGAGGATATCGATTAAATTCTTGTGGCACAGGATTAGTACCTATATTTTGGATCTTGTGCTTACTGCCTTAAACTTTGTCATCCCATAATTCGTGGAATTTCGTCACCGACTGAGCCACTGTTACCGTTTCAAGTGTTCTGTTCTGCTGCCCGTTGTCGTCGGGTTTAAATGTACTGAGGGTTCTGATTTTGCGATGTAGTTTCTTGCGTTCTTATACCGGAGATGTTACAATGTTTTTATTTTGCAGGTTTACAAAACTATCACCTTTCTTCTCTGTGTAATAAAAACCAACTTGTATTATTTTTCCTCAGTTTATTTCGTCAGTTAACCTCTACCTAGTTGAATAAAGAGAGACCAACTTGATATCACTTGCTTTATTATTTCATTATTTAATGCTCAACATGTTTCGGATGTTAATACATCCATATTCAGGAGATTGCGACTTATTTGTTGAGTTATTTCATGGGTTGTATTGTTCTGGTTCGATGTGTGTTGGTGTTACGTTGTGGTTTGGCTGGGGTGGTGTGGTATCCGGATGCAGGCTGAAGCACGGTCCAGTAAACATAATATTCAACCTCTACCTGTTTCGGGCATATCTGTAGCCCATCAACGGCAAGTTTACTGTATGTGTACAGAAGTTAGTACGTGTTGCGCTGTTCAGTTGACTGTCTGTTGGTCTTTTGAAGTATTTAAATGTAAAGAAATTAACTAGAGAAAATTAAGTATTACTTTATGAAGGCCCACAAATGATTTTGGTACTAATGGTAACATACACTGGCACATGTATACACGTTATTAGAAATGTTAAATTAAAGCAATCCTTGTGCAGGCCTGTATCAGACCGTGAGCTTCCCAGGAGTTTGAGGCTCCCTGGTTTCGAGACGGTAGACACATGAAGATGTTAATGCAGACAGTCAACTGCAAAGCACATCACTTACCAATTATTGTATATATATATATATATACACATATGTATACAGTATACCTCCTGATGATGGGCTACAAATATGCCCGAAGCATTTAGAAGTTGATTGACGAAATAAACCGAGGATAAATAGTGCATCAAGTTGGTTTTCATTACACAGATGTATCGAGATGCACGGTCAACAAAACATAAAATGTGCCTTTCTTCTCTCTGCTTATACGAGTAGTTTCAAGTTGTATATAAAACACGGTAAGATGTAAACCTTTGGACGTGGAAAGCGGTGTTTAGATCGTATATGTCTATATCTATAACAGTTTCCCACTGTTACACCGGTTAATGGTTCTCGGTCGCTTTTCGGCATATTTTCCGGTTTAATGCATCTGCAGGTGTTAAGGTTCTTCTGCCTCGCCGCCCTTTTGACTTTCCTTTTCCGCTTACATTTTGGTCATCCTGTTCTTTCTTGTCCTTCTGGCGAGCAAGTCCGTATTCGCTTAGGCCCTTTGTTAATATCGTGTATATAGTCAACGGACTCCTAGGTTTACTGTATCCTGTTTCTTTCGACCGCGCCCTTCGCCCTTTAATTGCCCGTTCCCCCCCCCCCCCCCCCCGGCCCCCCCCCCCCTTTTTTGCCCCACCCCCCCCCCTTTTCAGGGGCTTCAAAAACCCCAAAGACACCCCCCACCCTTTTCAAAACCCCCCCAACAGTGTAGC
>Ga0123354_10012821_pt1 | contig 12985 bp, 9 predicted proteins | sample TergutLab28metaG_2_FD_97872 | JGI IMG/M metagenome (GOLD analysis project Ga0123354, IMG submission 97872) | Labiotermes labralis P4 segment gut microbial communities from Petit-Saut dam, French Guiana - Lab288 P4 | ecosystem: Host-associated > Arthropoda: Insects > Digestive system > Gut ...
AGCCCTTTGTGTAAAACACGAGCCCTTTACGTAAAAACACGCGGCCTTTACGTAAAACACGAGCCCTTTATGTAAAACACGACCCCTTTATGTAAAACACGAGCCCTTTTTGTAAAACGCAAGCCCTTTACGTAAAACACGAGCTCTTTATATAAAACACTAGCCCTTTATGTAAAACACGAGCCCTTTGCGTAAAACACGCGGCCTTTACGTTAAACACGAGCCCTTTACGTAAAAAACGTGGCCTTACGTAAAACACGCGGCCTTGGGAAGGTCGTGATGATGCATGCAATGTTAAGCCGGTTTTTATTTCCTTAAACATGTCCTGTTGGTTGCTAAAAGTGGCCTTACAAACAATAAAAATGTGGACTTGTATTCTTGCAGGGGTTATTGAGACACTAAACAACACACAGGTTACCAAAACATATGTGGAATGTTATTTATTGAGAAAATGTTGCAGTTTGTCTTACAGTAAGTGATAAAATGCCAGTGCGTCTCAGACGGTAAGGCCTTTGCTGTTCGTTGCATCCCCTAAAATGGTACCTGTAGAGTTTTAAAGTAATATATATATATATATATATATATATATATACATTATACATAATGTAGGAGTGCACACTTTTTTTTTAAAAATCTAGGAACCACTTTAAAATTTTAGGCTCCAGAAGGGTGACATGAACCAAGTTCCGTACTCAGGACCCAGAAATTTTAGGCGCCACCATACAGAATGTAGTGGTCACGGCGTGGCACCTGGGATTCTTGCACCCCTGCTACACAGTGCGCTTGGGAGTGGGTGCTGTTCGTCGTGGGTTGTATCTCGCCGACTGAGAGGCACTGATTACTTCTGTCAGTTGCAAACGTAGCCATTTGACATTTTGAACTCGCCTGTTCGAACAATTTTGTGCGGAATTTTACGGAAGCATGCTGTTCAGTGATACAAGGCCAGTTTAATCCAGAATTCCCCTTTAACCCTTTAAAGCACAGTGGCTGTTATATGTACCACTAGCGTTAACATTCAGAAACACTTTATTTTGCTCAAGCTTGAACTTACTGTTTTGATATCATTTTCAGAATCACCGGCGATTATTTCGCCACACAGCATTAACCAGCTACTTTTTGTAATGGGGAATAAGTGTGTGTCCAGTAAGGTAGAAACTGCATTTATAAATATTATTGGGTTGATCTTCTTGCGGGTTTAAAGGGTTACTTTCTGTTGTTTTTAACTGCTTTCAACCTTCCATTTTCAACATGTAAGTCTCATTAGTCAGAAAATCCTCGAAAAAATGTCCCAAATATACACAATAGAGCAGACGACATGTAGGGCATCGATCCAATATTTACATCAGTTATTATTATTATTATTATTATTAATATTATTATTATATTAAATACAATCTCAATTACTTGTGATATAAAATGCAAAGTTTGAGTATCATGCCTCGCCACACATCCAGACCTTTCGTATTTCTACATGCAACGTGACTTTAACACATCATTGTTTAAATTTTCAATACTATAGTTCCCCGTTTTTTAATAACACTGACAAGGAACATATTTTAGCCTTTCTGGGCAGGGGGGGTTCGATAAAACTTGTATTTTCATATCTTGTAGATCAATTAGAGTCATGTTCTGAGGAAAGACATGTACAAGTTGATGCAGCATAATGTAACGAACTCTAGTCAAGTATCGAGTGCGGCAAGTTATTTTGAGGATCTGCACATTTCTTACTGTGTACCTGATGATATTAGGATGCTTAAATAGGGCTTAGATGGACAAGGCATATGATAGACTTGGGTGACATCCGAAGGGCATAGACCTACACGTTTTTATTCGGAAAACCTTAAGGGAAGGGAAACCACCTGGGAATTTAGACAGCGGAGTGATATTAAGATGCATCATATGGACAGTGGAGTTGAGGGCGCAGTGTGTATATATCCGAGAATGGTGACTAGCGGCGGGCCCTTGCGGACATCATACGAAACCTTTAGTTAGCATAACAGTATGATTATTCTTGAACTGTTGAGCGGATTTCGAGTCGCAAGTAGGACTCATGTGTGATGTGTTTGCAGTTGTCTCTGATACAAAAGGTGGGTTAGAAATTTTTTACCGATTGAAAATTTTCTTTATCCTGAAAGAAAATTGAAATTGATACAGTGCAAGTATAACGGAAAGTGGAGATAAACAATACAGCCAGTGAATTGCGTTTGGATTTAGTTTATTTATCGTCTGTAATATTTTGAAATATTTTTTTTGGCGGATCTGTTTTCGGAAACAGAAATAATTATCTTTTGACTTCCCACGTTTATGTTTATTTCAAAGATATTTCGGTATCGTGTAATGTTAATTCGTTGCGTTTTGGAACACGAGCTACCGGGTAGTACACGGTTCTGGCCATGTCGTTATAAGGAGGCAGTATTTGGTACATACGTGGAAATTGACGAGCGTAAAAACGGAATATTAGGGTCTGTGAAATAAATCAGTGTAATTATTCGGCCCTGAGTCTTCGTGTGTCCACAAACACACACACAAAACCGCGCGCGCGCGCACGCACACACACAACACGCACAAACGACCCAGAACACACCATACACACACAATGATACACAAAACACACACAACACATATCACACCCACATAGCGCACACAATACACAAAAAAACACACACACGACACATACACACAAAACACTCATAAAACACACAAATACATGCACAGTATGATACACACAACACATATAACAACCACACAGCAATGCACAGAACACACACAACACATACACAACATGCACAAAAGTCAAAACACACACTATACCCACAATGTGATACACAAAACACACACCAACCGCACAGAACATCCACACAGCACACACAAACCACACATAATACGCAAAACACACACATACAACACGCACAAAAGACATAAAACACACTCACACAATTCACATACACAATACGATACACAAAATACACACAACACACATTAACACCCACACAGCACACACAATCCACACACTATACACAAAACACACACAACACATACAACACGCACAAAACACACAAAACCCACACACAACACACATAACGCCCAAAAAGCATACACAAACCACACACACAGTGCACAAAAGCAGCCGTGTACGGTGCCAGTAAATTCTTAGGCCACATCGTGCTTTATGTTGTGGAACACTGACAGACATTATTGCGTCTAGAGATTCGGTTGTGAGCACGGACTCGGGCGTTAGAGTCGGATGTTCCTCCCGTCAAATCGGGCCGATCCACTTTTTTTTCAAAGAAGCTTTAATTAGACGGCTCGCTGTACTGTGCGACCGTCTGGGAAAGGGCATGTCGGTTGCCACCTACAGAGAAGTACTTCACATTCCGCACGTGTAGTGTGTTTGCCGTCACAGATTGCTGACTGGCAAATAAAGATAAGAAATACTTTTTATTCTTTATGAAATAAAATATATTTATGTTGGAAAGTTAAAAACGCTGTCTTAATGTTCGCGTACGTAAACAAATAGGCAACCCAACGATACCAAAAATATTACTTTGGTGCGTTATTTGAATCTGCTGCGTTAATACGTAACAATTCAATTAAGTGTGTTGTGTTTTGTTAACTTTACTTCGTGTTCGAAATGTGCATACACAGTGGCACAGTAAGAAACAAAGCTGCGAACTCTGAAGACGTCACCATAGACGTGCGCACGCGCGAGATGATCAGCTTCCCTGTTAATTGTTTCCAAGTCGTGACCAACTCCTAAACCAAGCGTATTGTTTACGTTACATTTAGTTTCTCTCAATTGGAGGTCCTTGTGCTATATGAAGATCGACTGTTTCATTATTCACAGCGTGTCTATCGCGACAACACTAGAATAAATACACCACGAGCGAACTTGTGCCGAATCTCTAGTTCGGATGGATTGTGGTGGTCTGGTGGTCAACGGTTCAGTTTTGGCCAGGTGACTGACTGTCCTGACCGTGGTCCTAGCGGTTTTCTCACTCCCTTCAGGAAAATGTCAGGATGATAGCTGCAATAGGGCTACTACTACCTCCATCCACGTACTTACCAATTCATTCATCATTGTATCATTCATATAGTCTGAGATACTGACATAGTCGTTAAATAAGCCCACGATAATTAAGCGAGCTGACGTCAGAAACCCACTATCAGATATGAAAGATGAATCAGGTAATTTTTTTCACCGTTGCACCGTGCATCTTGATATCTATAAAGTTCACACACCAACTAATCACTCTAAAACAACAGGTGCAGGTATTAGTCAATAACACAATAATTTATATTCTAAAGACGTTTGAGGATGATAGTTACTACATGTTTCGGACCATTCCGGCCATCATCAGTTATTCATCCGAAAGTACTTTCGGATGAATACCTGATGATGGCCGGAATAGACTGAAACATGTAGTAACTATCATCCTTTATTAAACATCTTTAGAATATAAATTGTTGTGTTATTGACTAATACCTGCACCTGTTGTTTATATACACACAACGGGAATGGCTCATTTTAGAATAATGGACTCTTTATTAAACTTGATAAAGTTTTAAAATTTACATTAAAATCACTTTGATTTGCTCCTACTACATGTTTCTGTCTTTAAACACGACCATCATCAGGAGCCTTCTTTAGAGCCTAGCTAAAGTTATGTTTAAATTAATATTCGGTAAAAAAAACCCACGTCGTTATATTTTATGCAGGGTTGTGGCAGCATGCCGCAGGAATGGTGTGTATACTGTTCGTTGTGTTGTGTAAATGTAAATTTTAAAACTTTATCAAGTTGAATAAAGAGTACATTAGTCGGTGTGTGAACTTTATGAATCAGGATATATTCACAGTTAAGTGGGTTTCTCTTCGAAGAATTACGCAAAAGAACCCCGTCAATAGCTTAATGTCCAATTATTAGGAAAGTTTAAGAAACACGATTTTTTTACTTATGGCTTGTAATTGGAATATTATGTATGGTTTGTAGATTATTCGGGCGATAATTAACGTAGAGGATTCTTTATGAATGCTTCGTATTATAAGAAGCTACAAATGTAATTTCCATCATGATGGAGTGACACTCGTTTATAAAGGTCTGAATGGTGTGATTTTAATTGGAGTCGTCGGTGTGTGACTTGTAGAGTTGCTGCAATTGAAGCAAGTTACCATATACTTTATTATTATTAAATGCGACTCAAATGTATATAATCTAAAGAACTTACTAAATACAAAGATCTGTTTGTTGGCACTATTATTTCTTTTTCTTCTTCAAGCATTTGTATAGACTTCCAACAATTTATGTAAACAATATGTTGCACGATATAAAAAAAGGATATCTTACACACATGTTCTCTGTCGTATTTTCATCTTAATGTTTTACACATTCGTTATTCGAGTACTAGAAATGCATTTACATTGTCTTAGATGTATGCAGTTTTTATGAATATGTAATTCACAGTCATGCTGCTTTTGTTAACTCTTATATTGGTAATGTAACAAACAGTGGAACGGTGATTGACTATACATTGCAACATGACCGGGAGCTAGTGTCCAGTTACACAGTGTTTTATACTAAAAGCATATCAATGCACAATATGCGGTTTTCTTCGTGATATTATTCAGGCGTTGGGATTTCTGAAACCTATTTGCGGTTCAGGTTTTCTGGGAAACCTAACGCGTGAGAAAATAGGGCATTATCAGTGGATCTTAAATTTTTTGTGTGTCTCGTTCTGCATATTAAGTAGTTCAACGCAACAAAGATACATGCCGCTTTCAGAGAGTGATTATTTATTTAGGTATAATATCCTAGGACGATCTGATAAACGTAAATCAGTCTTTATGTGTTACCGCAAATTGTTTTAATTCTACTGTTCTTTCATTTGAGCACTTGAACGTAAAAACAGCCTGCCCAGTGTCTGCGAGTAATGATGATGATGTAATTAAGTGAACTGTTCGCTTAACCTTTTAAAGCCTACTGGTTACGTGATACACCAACAAGTTTAACATTCAACAACTGTACGCTTTTCCCACACCGTATTTATGTGTTTTGTATTTATCTCAGTACAAATAGCGACTTGTGCCACTTACAGCATAAACTGATTGTTTTTTTTATAACCGAGATGAAAAGTGTTTACTGCACGGTACGGACTGGGTCTTTAAATAAAGCAGTCTGCGCTTCGTCTTTAAAGCCTACCGGTTACGTGATGCACCACCAGTTTAACATTCAACAACTGTAAGCTCTGCCCACACTGTATTTATGTGTTTTGTATTTATCTGAGAACAAACCGCGACTTGTGCCACTTACAGCATAAACTGATTGGTTTTTATAACCGAGATGAAAAGTGTTTACTGCACGGTATGGACTGGGGCTTTATGTTTAGGCCTATATATCATATGTTGCAGCATATAATTGATTTTATTTCGATTTAGTGAGATGCACTGGTGATTCTGAATTTCCTTTACGGCCTGTGGGTGACATGGTAACCCGTAATTTCTTAAGTGGATATATAATATTTGTGTATAACCATCATTGTTACTTGCGGTAAGCATGTGCTTATTTTGTATCTGACTCATGTTAAGGAAATGAACATTAATTTTAGTTTATGGTTCCGTGCATCGCTGATCTATATTAATAGTTGTCCAACGAGATGCAGCACAAAGCATTCTATTTATTATTCTGCAAGTTCACTCTACATGTTTCGGGTGTCAACCACACCCATCATCAGGAGTACACAAAACTGTAACTTTAGCCTCCGGTAATGGTCATATTTTTGTGCAGCTACCTCCCTAACTTGGCCACGTTGGAGGGAGGTAGCTGCACAAAAAAATATGACCGGTACCGGAGGCTGTAGTTACAGTTTTGTGTACTCCTGATGATGGGTTTGGTTGACACCCGGAACATGTAGAGTGAACTTGCAGAATAATAAATAGACTGCTTTGTGTTGCATCTCGCTGGACAATTATTAATATATAGTGAACATTACTTTGTTAAGTTATACTTTTGTAATAACTAAATGACTAGTGACAGAACATAACAGTAAACAGTTTCGATTCGTATATTTTACGTAAATTGAACGAAAAGCACAGTAAATTGAATGAAAAGCACAGTAAATTGAATGAAAAGCACAGTAAATTGAATGAAAAGCACAGTAAATTGAATGAAAAGCACAGTAAATGCACTGTGGTTGCTGAGTTAGGCCCACCGTTAAAGCTAAATACGAGTATGACAGCTGAACATCGGGTCAACTGTGAAGTGATGATTATCAGAACTTCTAGAAGTAATACTTAATTCATAATTAAAGTTTTTTTTTTCCAGATAGCATTTGTGATAGTTGAAATTAAATGGCCCTTTTTGTCAGCAGTTTGAAAGTTATACACAATTTATTATTATGATCATTAATAATAATAATAATAATAATAATAATGTCAGTTGAATGAAGGGGGAAGAGACGCATTTCGTGGATTATCTTTGAGTTCTTCTGTAATGTGTCGGTGGTAGAAGTCTTGATCTCTGTGCACCAATTTAGCACAACTTATCCCTTATAATTGTAGGGGCCTTTTCTTATCTTTACGTAACCTTGAACTTTGTCCCTTACGTCTTTATATTTTCAGTAAAGCGGTTTAATTATCGCGTTAAACGTATAAATTTTCCTACCCTTTGAAGCTTCGGAAGGGTAAAAGTTGAAATGAGCTACTTCACCCTAGAATATTTATCTGCACCTATTCTTCAACCTAAAACAGTCTCTTGAAGAGTTTTTGTTTCGAGGTGAGCCAGTGGCTTACATGCGTGCAAATATCCTACGTTTTTTTAGTAAATTATATTTTTGTTTATCTTACTATCCTGTTGTTTTATACGAATGAACAATAAACCAATCTTTATAATTTTTATGTTTTGCTGACCGTGCATCTCAGTATAATGTTTTGCTGACCGTGCATCTCAGTATAATGTTTTGCTGACCGTGCATCTCAGTATAATCTTAGTAATTAACCAACTTAATGCACAAATTCTTGTTTTATAATAAGTTTATTAAATGCCTTCACATGTTTCGAGCACTATGTGCTCATCATCAGGAGGTCAAAATTGTATTATACAGCATCTGATATCATCACATTCTGTAGGTGGCCGTCCCGTCCTCTCTCAACCTGTGCACCGGACAGCCACCTACAGAGTGTGATGATACCAGATGCTGTGTAATACTCATACAATTTTGACCTCCTGATGATGAGGACATAGTGCTCGAAACATGTGGAGGCATTTAATGAACTTATTATAAAACAAGAATTTGTGCATCAAGTTGGTTAATTACTAAGATCAATCTCTATAATATTTGAATGAAAATATGGGATAAAATTCAACTTGCTGTTTTATCAGTATTTTCCCTGCTTTGTTTAATTACACTCACACGTGGTATACCACATAATCACAGGCCTGAGTTAGCGTTTATTTGCCTAGTTTTATTACTGAGTTTTGAGGAAGTGGATACTGCATACTTGTCCGTACATATAGCTAGGAAATCGATATTTCGTGTTGTTCGTTAGATTGAAATGACTTTCAGGTACTGTGTTTGAAATATCAGCATTGGACTCGAGGAGATTCGGTTTCACAACTTACATAGAACCATCCCAAATTTTGACATTCAGAGGACCGTGCATCGTGATATATTCTTATAATAAAACCAACGAGATGCATTAATTTCTCAAATTTATTTTTGGAATAGAACTCTACATGTTTCGGACAGTTCCTCTGTCCATCAACAGGAGTCCAGTACTGTATACACAGCAATAGGTATACGTCATGCAGGTTTTGCTGACTGCTTGCTATCGGTATCAGGATGGAACTGCAGTTCCATTCTGATCCCGCTAGCAAGCAGTCAATAAAACCTGTATGACGCGTACCTGTTGCTGTTTGTACATTACAAGACTCCTGATAATGGACAGAAAACTTGTCCGAAACATGTAGAGGTCTGTTTCAAAAATAAATTTGAGAAGTTAGTGCATCTCGTTGGTTTTATTATAAGAATACATATTAAATTTGTCCTTTATTTACGGTGTACGAATGCTGTAATCTAATTGGAGATCAAAACATTATAGCCCGGCCCTTCTCGTTAATTGATTGCATTGCTTATACTTATTAAATACATAATTTAATTAAAATTCGTAGCCATCCTAACATGTCTTATCTGTTTAACGATCGTGGAACTCAGCTCCCCTACGATGTTCAAAGGAACGAAACGGGTAGGAATTTAATCTGTAGGTTAATAAATCATTTCGGCAAATTATGTGTGCTGGTATCATTTTTAGTGAAATTACATGTTGAAAGGTCAAATATGGTGTAAGCAATTAACCTGCAGCTCTTCAGGCTCTACCTTCAGTTCATAAACGTGTCATCTCGCAGAACTTGCAAATGGTACAGGTTCTAGGATGGGCCGATACTTCCCATATGCTTTCCATTTCATATACAATTTTTAATAAGCGGAAAGTATAGTTAAATTTTTTTTAAAAAATTCTGTCTTTTGTAGAAGATACGGATTGTCACATTCGTATTGAACGGTATCATTGTTTATGTTTATGTTTCCAAAATAAAAAAAAACTGTAAACGCTCCTGGACTGTGCGCTGACATACTCCAGCCACGGTTTCGTTTTGTTATTGTCAATGAATAAAAGACTATAAATACATGTATTTACTTTAAATACATGTATTTACTTGAAGAATAAAAAACCAACTAGATGTCACTTGTTACTCAACATGTTTCGGGCATTAATATGTCCATCTTCAGGAGTTTGCGACTATGTTGTTGAACTACCACATTGGCTGTATTGTTCTTGGATTTCTGTGTGTTGGAGTAAGGGTGCGGTTACCACCCCAGCCGAACCGCACCCTAACTCCAACACACAGAAATCCAAGAACAATACAGCCAATGTGGTAGTTCAACAACATAGTCGCAAATTCCTGAAGATGGACATATTAATGCCCGAAACATGTTTAGTATCTAAGAAGTAAACAAATATAACAAGTGACATCTAGTTGGTTTTTTATTCTCCAAATATCACAATGATGCATGGTCCAATAAACATCAGATTCACATGTATTTACTTTCTGAATATTTAGTTTGTCAGCTTAACATTTTGCTGCTTTTGAACGATGTAAGTTTCCACTGTTAGCTTTTTGTCGTGTTGCATAAAATGCGTGCGAGTAAAACCCGCGGCATAAATTGGTGATCAATTTGAATATTTACTATTTTGCAAATAGATGTCTGTCTGAATGTAACTTCCAAACGTTTTTAAATTCAAGGCTCAAATAAAACCATGACTACCTATCAGCAAACGACTTGTTTATGCTTAGTTCATCATGTTAAAACGTCTCACGAAAGTACAAGCGTGTCGTACTCAGAGGAGTTTTAACTAGTTCAGAAATTATTTACCACATAAAGCAATAACTTACAGAGATTTCTCTTCCTTTACAACACAACTCCTAACATGCACTGAATATGCCATCCAAGCTATCACATGTTTTTCTCTATAATGTTACAGGTTTAGTTACATATTGACTTTTTTTAAAATTAATTGTTTTGTATTCCCCTCCCCAATATCCATGACGTATCTAATTCGAATTATATAAAAAAAAAAGGCTTTACTTGAGAATTGAAAGACAAAGCAGATGACACTTGTAGTTGTTATTTGGAATAACTTAATAACACTGCTGTTAAAATATACTTGCTTATAAATCACATACATTAAAGACGCTCCCTCATAAATTATTAATATTAGTCTTTGGTATGAGTTTTCTTTTATTTTCGTGGACTTAGATTAACGACGCTGTTTCGACTCACACTAAAACTGACAATCTATGTGAACTGTTAAATATTATTACAGACCCTTGGTTTTGCTCCAAAGCACAAAAAAAAAACACGTACTGTTAGCATCCCCTGAGAACTCATTCAAAACTTTATCGTTTTGGTTCCAATCATAAAACGTTTCTTCCTTTACGTCTGAGTTTCGGAATTGGCACACTGTTTTGGTTCGTTTCTTATTTTCTTCACCACTGTATAGAGCTGGGACACATACGACGTATATACGACACTTGGGGAGCATTCCACTGTGCAAAACACTCTTACATATCACAATAACAGTCAGGCTTAAACCACGTCATGTCAGTATGGCTTATAATACAGGTTAAAGTTTAATATAAATGGCTATCGATACAGAGTGTCCCAGAAACACCAATTCCACTTTGCAGGAAGCACGTAGAACTGTAGCAATTCGTTACGTTTACCAGTATATAAAATCAGTAATCGTGGATTATCTAAACTTTTAATAATACCTTATCTCCACGTCCAAACAAGTTGAACAACGTTCAAAATGTTTGTTGGGGTTTCTGGTTCACTGTGTATATAAGCAAGGAATTCATTTTGTAGTGGCTTCGAGCGTGTCTGTTGTAATTCGATACTTCTGGCCACGCAAATAATAATTCTCATTTTCTTCGAAAAACTTCCACTGAATGTCATTCAGTTTTGAGGACTGTTAACAAGTCTTATTGACACTGTATGAAGTTTTCGGGCTAGAAGTGTGCGTTTGTGATACCGTGATAATATTAAATCGGAATTAGGATAAATGAATTCCCTGTTCCTCGAAAAGCAAATGCCAACAGTTTTCTTTAAGAAAAACTACCTTCTTGCTGTTGTAATCCGCTGGATATATTCGAGTTGGTACTGAAATATTTTTGTGTAAGGATCAGAGACAAATACTTGTCTATGAACCTTAAGTTATCATGTAATTGATCAAGAATGAATACTAGTAAAAAGGTCAGTCTTAATGCTTAGTGAAAGCGGACACCGTTTACGACAGCTGCGTATGTTACACTTGCAGGGTCAATATCAAATTAGCAGTGGAAGTCTTAACACAGGAGTTGTTTTGCATAGTTAATACCTCCCATCTCGTTGCCAAAAATAATTTAGATAAATAACGTAAAACGAGTATTTAAAATGCAAATATTCACAACCCATTCGAAGTGTCCTGCCTGGTCTACATATGTTCTGTCTCGTGCTGTTGCTTAGCGGTTGTAGACCTGTCCCGTTTCAGGGCAGATGACTGGGTGGTTGGCTGGTGAGTAGCTCCAGATCTCGCACTGCTGTCTGCGATCCGTTACTGAAACACACATCACATGTTGTCAGTCTAAACTTCTGTTATTAGCCGTAGGTGTAGTGGCTCACCGTTTGATGGCACTATTTGAAGTGGTGTGTGTATATATATATATATATATATATATATATATATATATATATATATACACACACACACACAAGTTCATTCTTGTAGCGACCTGAGGAAGATTTAAAGACCCGCCGTCTACTGGCACTACTTCACGGAGAATACATATAAAGTAGTGTAATACAGTAGTGAACTGATGGAGTGCTATGGTACAACATTTACTGACACTACTGGACGACGACCTCAAAGTTCGTGGAGTTGTCGTGGCTTACCGTCTGCCTTACGTGGAACATACAGACAAGCGATACTTTCGACTCTGTAGTAAGCCAGGATATCACAACTCTCGCCAATTCGTGTTTGTCTCCGTAAACTTTTCACCGTTCCTGCAGGATAGCGGTTGATTTGTGCTAAGGAGAGAGTTCGAAAGAACGGAATGCCTGGTCACAGCCATCACTGCTGAACAGCATTAACCGACCGGTCTACGTAATGGAAACTCTGCTTTGTGTGAGGCAAGGACTCATTTATATTAACCTTTTGGCGCCGGAATTATATTTTTTAATTTTAGCACACCCTGTATATAAATTGTGAATAATACAGGAACCAAATACGTTAGAATTATGAAAGAAACTGCATTTTGAAGAGAAAAAAACGGAGAGTATATACCATATTCAAAATATTCAGTACCTATATTTGTTGAATAAATATATAAAATGCAAATTTAGAGGTTAGCGGTGCGGTACGACCACTATAGTTGACATTAGGCGTCAAAAGGTTAAT
>Ga0123354_10012824_pt1 | contig 12983 bp, 9 predicted proteins | sample TergutLab28metaG_2_FD_97872 | JGI IMG/M metagenome (GOLD analysis project Ga0123354, IMG submission 97872) | Labiotermes labralis P4 segment gut microbial communities from Petit-Saut dam, French Guiana - Lab288 P4 | ecosystem: Host-associated > Arthropoda: Insects > Digestive system > Gut ...
TGTGAGTACAGTAAGACGCTGGGTAAGGTGAAGTCTGCAGTGAGGAAATGGTTTCAAAAACAAAACACCAATTTTTTTAAGGACGGATTTCAAAAACTAGTGCAGCGTTGGCGGAAGAGTGTTGAAGTGCGTGGTGATATTGTAGAAAAATAATTATGCAGCTTTGAAAATAATTGATGTAGGCATATTTCTTTTTTTATTTCATTAAAATATTTTTTCCCGTTCATTTTCTATTTAAGTGGAGGCAAAACTTATCAACCCGCCCTCGTAATAATGTGTTTTCCCCAAAATAACAAAAATAGTGGCTGAAGACTCATACACATAAATAACTTGTAGGTACGTCTCCTTATTCATAAAATTGCATACTACAGCAGGCATGTTAGTATAAAATATGTCAATGGACAAGGAGCTGTACTGCAGTGTACTGTGTTACTTTCATTACCGCCGTTAAAGCGACAGATCAACAGAGATTTCTCTAGGCAGCCATACGTTTTATAGTCCATAAAATTTACCTTAAAGAAGGGTACATATTTTTCGAATGTCCACTATATGTCTTTGCAACGCTTCACCCTACAAATTTCAGAGGCCAAGTTACAATGACACATCAGTTACCTTCGTTCCAACAAAACAGTTCGTTCGTCCGGTAGGTTTTTAATTTCCCCGACCTTAAAATAATTAATGAAAGTTGTGCCACTAAAAAATCTATCGTGATACAAAGTCTCAGACCCTAGGTTTCATGGCGCTAGTGGCGCTATCATTTCCCAAGTCCCCCCCGACAGTCACGCTGGTGCTATTGATCACACAGAGTTTCAAAGGTACGAAGATGAGAGAGGTATCCAATGGCATGATGTTTAAACAGTTTATGGGCGTTCCTCTTTTAGATTATTTTACCGAAACTCCTTCCTCTCATTGCACATGAAACGAGTTCATTGACTCAATTAGTGCTGTTAACTCTGAGACTTTGCTTATGTTCTTGGAGCCGCACGGCTAGCGCTAGCCTGCTTCACCAAAGCAGCTTCTGTCACACTCTCAAGGAATGCTACAGGCACAATGAGCCGTCCGCTGCGTGTTTCTTTTCTCAGGATGCATTTAATTTTGCAGTAGGTCCTAATCATGTAACAATTCCCGATGTAGGGGTTTTGAGGTTTTCTAGGCGATGTAGCTGAGGATTCCGATCTTCTGGGATATTACGCTGTGTATTATGGGATACCGACGTTTCGAGGCAACGCAGTGTCCGCTTCTGCAATGGCAAGAATGCCTCAGATTCTTCCTGACATTTCGACCCTTAAAGACGAGGATATCACGCTCCCTTAAAACGCCAGGGTCCGATTACCTCTGACGCAGCGTCATATACCAGAAGAAGGGGATTTTAAATCTCGGTATGTTTGAACTCTCATAAATGCTCTTCACATAGCGTATAAACCTGTACCAAGAGACTTTACATCATTCTGCATACTAATTCACGTGGAACTGTAATGGAATTAGCTCCTAAGTTCAGAAAGGCGGTAATTCTAGATGTGCGATACCGTTGAATACTATCACTACTACTACTACTACTACTACTACTACCAATAATAATAATAATAATAATAATAATACGGCATGACAGCCCAATATTGGGCCCTAACCTCCTAAATACCCTTTTTCGAACCCATTATTACCAAGCATTATTTTGTCAAAACGTGAGAGTATAAAAAAAATATTTTTAAATTTTAGTTAGTTTTACGTAATTTCACATTAAGCCCTCATAGTCCTGCTTCAATTTCACAGTCTGTCCAACGAAATGAAAGAACGACGAGAAACAAACCCAAACGGTAGTTCTTAACACTGTTCCTTAAAATGTCTGATATAGTTGCACTTTTCATACAGCGTATTGTTTAGAACTAAATCTTTTTGGTAATACCGTAGGACCTATCTACCTCTGTTTTACCCTTAATAGCACAAAATGATAATTGCCCTGTGTATCCAGTATATAATCTCCATTGTTTGTTGTAATTTTGCCCCTCTGCTTGGAACCATTCGAGGCCTTGCCGCTCTCCGGCAGTTAATCTCCAGCTTCTAACCGCGGAGGCCCGTGTTCAGGCTATCCCTGTCAACTATAAATTCCATGAACGCGTCTTATTCATTCATCCAAATTTTGGGAACGAACAATCCCTACACTTGTCACAGATCTAAATCGGCTACACGGCCCTAGTCAGTCATCTCACTGGTTAACCTATACAGATTCAAACTTCCTGGAAGGAAACAAACGAGTAGCTAGAAAGGAATAAAATACGTATTTTCAAAAACAGTATAGACCGTAGATTTATTCTCCCTGTACAGCTGTGAACTGTGAAAAACTAATTGCCCATCCCACGCGTTTCCACCTCCTTCTGCGAGCACACCCTCTATTTTCAAATGCAGCAAGTCATCTGGCGTACATAAAAGTGATCCCCTCATGGGTGCGGGTCGTTTACATAGTGATCGAGGGGTCGGTACTCTGGTGCGCCGGTCATCTGTCATAAGCAAAGAATAAATTACACCGATGCATCCAAGTATGGCCGATGTTTTATTTCCTGTGGTCAGCCACTCTCAACAGGACACGGTACGGCAGTGTTCTTCAATATATCCCCTACATCTCATAGCACATACAGTTCCTAGTTGTAAAATTGTGTGACTGGTTGTGGGAAGTATGATTTCTCTTCCGAATGTCCTGGTTTTTTTTCCCATTAACGTGTTCCGTCATAAAATCTCAACCACTTTTATGAAAACTTCCGTAGTGAGAATTAATAGAACTAAAAAGGAAAGAAAACTGATATAGGTAATGACACTAATAAAAAGAATACAAAGAAGCACCAGAAAGAGGAATGGAAAGGAAACGAAGGAAAAAACCATTCTGTCCTTATTTGTTGCCTGTATAGAAACATTCAGAGGAAATACACATACAACACGCGGATTAATCGCTTAACCTAGTGGTAACTACACGTATATGCGTAGTTGGAAACTCTGGATTTTGCCTACTCGCTTGAGGCCTATTAACATGCCCCTTACCGTTCTCACAAACAAAATCGATTATTTCTCTAAATAGCATCAACTTTTTGCTCTTCATAACAGACACGGGATGTTTTCTCTGTGAGGTACGAAATGACGTTAGATTAACTGAAAGCCCCGTGTGTAAACAACAAAAAATATCCTCTTGTTTCCTGACAGGAAGATTACGTGGAGAAACCAATAGGAAATGATGGAAAACAAGGGCCTTAAGAACACTAGATTCTGCCACCTACGCAAAATAAGCGACTGCCGCGAATACTAAATTACAACCCTACAAAATACTCATTTGATCTACCCCGACTGGGAATTTGCTGCAGACAGGTATCTTTTAAAAGTGCAGCGCCAGGAAAAGAAGCCTGTACGTACGACTGGCAATTTTCCGAGGCGCACGCCAACCGGCTGGTTTTCAAAATTCTGCAAGTGGAATAGTTCATCACAGAATTATGCACGCCGCAAGTAGAAGCCCAAAATCATGAGAATATAAATATTTGCAACACTGGACAAGGCGAAGCCCAGCACAGAAAATATAAGAGGCTTAAATTGGAGGTGGTTAATGTTACAGCCTCTATATAACCTGGTTTACAAAACCTGGACACATTGTACTGTACACACTGTTTGTGTTTACGATTATTAACGCTTGGTTTATTACATACTGCTTGGTCCTCTTTAACTGTACATGTTTCAATATGCTACCTTACAAAAGCAAGGACAATGGACACCCAACAGCCCCATCCTCTTGCGACTGTGACTCTAATGGTCAGTCTGAATACTGAAAAAGAGGCGGTCATAACCCCCCGCTGCAGAATGACAGAGAGTTAGTTGAAGAGTGACTTGAAGGTGGGATCAGTCTTCAACAGATTAATACAAATTATGGTCAGTTTAGGATGCAGTGAAGCGAACTTAGAAGACTGTTTTCTTCATACATTTTCGAAACGTCCATCTTCATTCTACACGAAGAATTTGAAAGAAACAGGTCAGCATTCCACGGTATGAAAATGTGGGGTATACATTTCTGATATTGACAGAAAAAAAATCTGAAGCAAACACATTCAGACTTCATTACTGGGAAAGTAGAGGGCATTTACATAATACAGCTACTGTTTCTGCATAAGCTGACGGGCGAACACGGGCTACTCAGTTGAAAATTGTCAATGAATAATGAATGTTAAAATTATATAATACCTTTTCATTTTACAGTTTTTGGACTAAGTAGCTTTGAATCTGATGTTAAATGCGAATAAATAAAGAAATAATCAAGAGTCCGTGCCACGTCTACATTACATTCCCGATACAAGAATAGGGTTTGTTACTACACGAAAACACACGAAATATATTCGATGTAATTTCGTTAGTATTGTGCGCTCAGAAAGTGCTACTTCGGTACATGTGGTTCACCTAGCTTCCAGTTTTACAGTTTTGAAGCAGTATACAGCCTACAATAAAATTCTTTCGCTGTGAAATACGTTTCAAAATAGAGTACTTCAAATTTATTTCAAACATTTCAAACCACTGGCGTTTATAGAATACAAACTATAACGAAGGAAATTCGCGTAAAAACTGGCGTGTGGTTTAACGACGAAGTGGATATTTTATTTCCTTTTTATGAGTTTCTCATCTCCTTCATTTCAGTTAACGTAAATGTAGACACAAGTAATATTCAAGACGCTGAACGACTCACGAGAAGATGCCAGATGTTGCAGTGTGGTGGTTAGCATTTCTGTTTCGTACTGGGTGGTCCCGGGTTCGCATCTCGGCTCGGAGGCTTGCCAACCTGATTGTAGTTTATGTGGATTCCCTCATCTCCAACACAAAGGTTACGTTATAATACCGTAAACAGGTCACGATCGCAACTGAGTCTGAGACAGTGAATACTGTTCCGTAACCATGTGCAGCTATCAGACGGCTGAAATTGTACGCCACTTTGGAAATACAGGCGTCGGAAAATAAAACGAGCATGGATAAGATTGGACGAAACAAGAATCACCAGTACGAATGTGTGACTTAAATGTGATACTGTAAAAGAGTTCTTTCTCTGCAGTGCAATATGCGATGTCGTGGATATTAAAAATCGTGAATAACTTCATTCATGTGTACTGGCATGTGGATGTAATAAATTGAATGTTTCAATAATAATACCGTATAATATGATAACATATGACAAAATGGGCAAAGCAAACAGGAGGAAAGGCAAAACTACTAGAAACAGCTACTTGTCCATGCCGCCAACAACATTGCCCCACCTAGCGCTACGTGCATGGAGAGTAGGTATAAACAGTGGAGAAACGAACGTCTCTTTACGGTGATTAGTATTAATGATTTTTTTTAGAAGTCCCGGGTTCAAGTCTTGTCCCTAAGGAAAGTTATCCAGACTAAACTATTGTTCAACGCAAGTGCAGGGATAGCACCTCAAATTAGGCCAGGTCCTTCCCAATTGCTTCTTGTTTTTTTATTTCTTCCTTTCTTTCTTTCTCTCTTTCTTTCTTTCTTAGTCTGACCTTTTCTCCCTACCCATTGCATGTGTGGAGGGTTATAGTTACACTTGATCACATTCAGTGACGCACATACACTCGGTAGGTACCCTCTAGATGAAGGATCAACCCTTCGCAGGGACGTCTACTTGTACAAAACACTCTAAAAGAGACAGACAACCATGCCCATGGCGGGATCCGAACCCGCAATTACAGCGAAAGAGCGGCCAATTCATGATTCCCAAATTATCCTATATTTGGATGCTGCATACACCAAGCAGCTGGAAGAATTAAAAATAAATCAATCAATAAAACATTTGCAGTGTGTGTTTATTGTTTTCCGATCAATAAAACACCATAAATGATTTTATATTCATTTATTTGTCATATTCACTACTACATGTTTCGGCAGGTAATTACAGCAATCATCGGGCAAGACCGATCATGGCTGTAATTACCGGCCGAAACATGTAGTAGTGAATATGATAAATAAATGAATATAAAATAATTTATTATGTTGTATTGATGGGATAAAAATAAACACCGATAGAACAAATACAAGGGGATGACGTTACCCCAAAAAACATTCGCAGTACAGAGGTTATATATGTACCTCTGTGCACATGGTTCTCCTCGAAAGTTATGTAATGGATGTTGACAAAATATAATGTAAGCAGACGGTGCTATATTAACGATGTCAGATGAATGAAACTGCACTCTGTAATTATATTCTGTAACACACTTTTCATGAAGCTCAAATGAACTCAATTAAGTTGCTCAGATCCCACTGGCAGTTGGAAGTTTGAAAGACACCGTACAAGCAGAATGTCCAGAAGCAATATTTACAGTTCCGCTTTTCCTACTACTTTGTTTATGTTTATGAGTGTTGTGTTTGTGTTCGTTTCTACATATTCTGTAATCTCTAAAACCCTCAACTGTAGTATAAGCAACATAAACGCACAACAGCACAAAGAATGTAATTGTAAATTTAATTACAGTATTTTTTTTTGGCAAATCTGTAGAGCTCTTTCAAATCCGTTATTTTTTAAAGCATGGTTCGGCATTGTTTATGTTTTGACTTAACACAGGGAAACAACCACTTCCTCTTTTTTTTTTTATATAGTATATGCACCTCTACCATTGATCAGCGATGTCGGTACTGCCCTCCTGCCTGCAATAAATGAACATAACAATTAATTAGAGACATAAATCCTGAAGAAATAATTCGGAATCCCGTGTGCTAGATGGAGGAGTACAATTTATTTTTCTTCAAGTTTACAAATTTTAACTAACTTTTTTTTTTTAACTTTGATAATACTCCCCCCCCTCGCGCCCATTTTTCGCACCGCTATGATCACCTTGCTATGCTGCATTCTGAAAAGTACGCATTATACACAGTAACATGCACATCTATATGCGAGATTATTAACCATCTGGTGTACACTAATTAGGCGTAGCACATTCTGGTACATTAATAAGTTCAAATGTTCGATTTGTTAACACACGAACATTTGAAAGGTCACGTGTTACATTAACAGTACTCACTGCCGATAATATAACGCGCCGCTTTCAGCATCATCAATATTTAATGTTGCCGCAGGTATAGTAATTATGCACGCTACTTCTGCGAATAACGTAACGTAATTTGCACTGCTGTAACTAGTTCAGAACGCCGATATGGACATACCAATTCCTAGTTATCCATATTGAATATATTAATGCATTATAAATTTATTTTACTTACACGTTATCTATCCGTGTTCTAGATGGCGCAGTACGACGTTTCGGAGGCCATTTATGTTTTCGTACTTCAGTACGCGAAGCGTAAGGATTATGTGAAGTCTGTCAGATAAAAACTGCTCATTACTGCGATCTTTCCTTTATAAAACTAAGCAGAGTGATCCGCTGTATTTTCTGTACATCTGTACTACGCCTTTGCCACAAAATAGATGTTATATAACATTACCCAGTGTCGGGACGAAAGATGCACACAGCCTTGGAAGCCAAAATTATCTCAGATAGAAGGAAAAGATATCTAGTTAATGGAAAGCAGATCTTCATATACGCAGCCCAATTTCGTCGTCAAAGAAACTAAGGAAGATGCCTAATTCTGAAACTGTGTCAAATTGGTGCAAGCCTGGCACTCGACACATATGGGAACGTGCTTGGGAAAACAGTACACTGATTTTCCGCAGTTTTAAGCCGACTTAATTCCATTATGATCATAATTTAGGTTTACTACTGTCAGCACTGGACCATGGAGAGTGCAGTTACGTCGAATGGAGCTGTCGGGTATAATTTGCATGTAACTGTCGCTTGGAAGGCGTCTGGACAGTTGAAAACATAAAAGTTACCACCTACGGAAGAAAACCTGTAAAGTTTCTACTGTCACCATCGCCACCGCCACTGCCAACACAGGACATTGGTTTTGATGTTTTTCCTAAGTCACTCTTCCGCGATAAAGTTTATTAATAGCAGACGCCGAATGAACCACTGTTCTAAGCTTCTGAACTTCACTCACATAAGAGTCTATTGCACTGGTACGGTATATGGTTTTTATTAGTCAAATGTTATCTTAAAAGTCTAAATTTGAGGGGGGAATGGTCTGGCTGAAAACATGTTCGAGTAAGCATTACCTTCCTACAGATATAATTTACAAAATCGCCACTATGTGCGCTCCACTGCATACATAAGCCCACTCCCCAGTACTGTAATATCCCCAGGTTATAATCCCTTAAATCACCCTCTCGATCCGTTTAAACTTAAATTCCTCTTACTTACACTAGACATTTCATCATTCCTGGCTCAACGACTTCCTACTGTTACAATCAATTTAAAAAATGAATCACGCTTCTGTCACTGTCGTTCCTCTCACTGTACAACAGGACTGAATGTCCGAGAACTAGCATCTGTTTCTTGGTCTGTCGTTTTTTCAAATCTTCTCATCCGTTTCTTAAACAGGGTTAGGTCGGACTAGTTACCGGGTTTCTTGGTGGTTTGTTCAGAACGATCTACCCAGTTTCAGCCATACAGCCGCTAGCCACAAGTTTCATATCGCCTTCTTTCTTACACTATATTACAGGTGAGCTTTGGATTTCTGTTGCATTGCTGACGTTACCTGCTCAATAAGTTTCAGCAGCCCGCTGGCTTTCTACTGTATCGACTACATTGCCTGATAAAATGTTTCAACAATTAGATGGCTTTTTGTTGCATTGCGAACATAACCCAACTCTTTGCTATCGCTGCGTTGACATGACGTGATAAAGTGTCAACAACCCGATGGCTAACACAGGTCATCGCGTTGCACTGTAGTTTGTAAGCTAAATACTGTTATATTCTGAATTTGTTAGCTATTAAGTTTATATGATCTTATCTTGGATTCTGTTGAAGATCACAAGCGGTCCGTTTTTTTCCCTGCATTTGTATTCAACACCGACAGCTTTATGCAGGGGCTATATATTTTTGCCTCATAAGCATACGGACAGACAGTAGCTTGTGTGTTCCTTAATTCCAATTCCTCCTAAGTCTCGTACAGAAACAGTCGTACTAAACTGGCACATTCTAGAGCGAAGTTTAAAGTCACTGGCGATAAAGCATCCTCGTTTTTCAAACTATTCTGGGCGGGAAATTATAAGACAGATGATTCCCCCTGTTGTTATTAATGTAGTACATATTCTGTTATAAATAAGATAGGACTGAAATATGTTTCTACGTATATTTCATGACGCAAACAAATCCTAAAGATATTCACCGCATACCGTACCAACTAACAAGTTTGCATTTAGATATAAATCACGTCCGTCTTAGGTACGAGAGCTATTTGGTTGAGAATCCCATTTCTCTTGTGATTCAGGAAGGGGAGTGGTTGTCTGGAAGCACTCATTACTGGATGCTGCGTGCATACCAGGAGCTGCAGGCTATTACCGGGGTGGTAATTGCTATGAACTGGAGTGGAAAGCCGTCTGAAAGGAGCCGATTGAGAGACGCTGCAATGCCAGGATGAACAATGATGGAATACATCGCGTTCGATTGATTAAGCGTCCCCGACCTGCGGAGAACTTGACTGTGACAACCACATCATTTACACGTAGTAATAGTTTATTACTTGAATGGGTATGAAACGTGGTTCTCCTACATGAAGGGAAAACATAACTTTAGGATATATGAGAACAAGATGCTGAGGGACAAACAGGAGGGTGAAAGGAACTGCATAATGAGGAGGTTCGCAATTTATATCCTTTATTGAGTATTGTTAAAGTGATTACATCACGTGCTGGGTAGCGCCACTCATGGCGCGGACTTTCTTTCACAGTGAACTGCTAAAAAGAGATCATCCGGGTTTAGGTTAATGTGAAAAAGAATCACATAAAACTTCGTCAAAGTAACGTTTTTGTAAGGATAAAACGTCCATTCATATTTCGCCGTTTATTGCCCTTTAGTAACGAAGTTGTTAAAGCTACAGGACTTTCGTATGAATTTCTTGTAGTATCAATTCGTGACTGCGTGGAATTATCCTACACAGTCTCTCCGACACCAAGCTCGTCTGGGTTAATCAAACTCTGAATAATGAAAGACTGTCCTCCGAAACATCGCCAGTGATTATCATTTCTACACCTTGCATTGAATTACTGGACTTTCTCATTGATTCTGTTTAGCGAAATCGCAAAACGCATTGCTCTGTGTTAGACTGGTTTTCAGATGTATTGCAGAGAGGCAGTTACTTTTTTTTGTGCGTGAAGCGGACCTCACAGAATGCAACATGAGCAATCCAAACACTCTGAGTGCGAAGTTGCATATATAACACTTAATGGATCTGCGTTGGAGGTTCCTTTATCTGTATATTTCGCCACATAGTTAAAGATTTCAGGACGTGAATAATTTCGCTATGTGATTCCTGGCACTTCCACAGCTTTTCCAGAACTCCCGATAAGCTACAGGGCGGGAACAGTAACTGATAGCAGCTCACAAACAAACCGTTGGAAGTTTCATCTCATTTGCGTCGCATTTTACTTACTCAAAATATACAAAATGTCCTGTCTTGTATTATACAGAGCACTTCTCAGGTACAAACAAGACGTACCTACCATTTTATTACAAATATTTTTTTTCTATACAAGACGCGATATGGGGGAAATTCAGAGTGATGGAAAAATAAAGCGAAAAATGAAGTATTGCACAATCGGTCCGTGTAAACAGGGCCCAAAGAAGATTACCATTTTAGGAATTGTTTTGTGTGGATGTGAAATTAGGTTTCTCACTCTACAGGAAGGCCATATGACATTGAGGACATGTGTGTGTGTGTGTGTGTGTGTGTGTGTGTGACAACAGGGATGCACAACCTTTCTAAAAATATACAAGCCATATCAAAATTCTAGGCGTCAGAAGGGTGACAGGGTGCATTTGCCATCCAGAGTACCCAAAAATATTAGTCGCCACTGTTGGGCGACATGGCGCCCGTGATCTGTTAACTTGTGTGTGGAAATATGATAATGAGGAGCAGCATAAGTTTTACTACTTTTCTTATCAATGGGGTGCTAGAAAAGGAAGTACCAGATGGAAGGGGCTTGTAGCACGCATGGGTGCAGATGAAAAATGCAGACACAATTTTAGTCATAAAACTGTAAGTGTAGAGACCAGTTTGAAGATACAGGGGCAGATGTGAAAGTGATATTAAAAGGGGTCTTAAAGAAATAGACAATGTGGCTATGGAATGAGTTCACCTGGCTCAAGACAGGCAATAGCGATGGGCTCCTGTGAACATGAGAACGATCTATCGGGTTCCACAGAAATGTAAGAAGATAAATTTGTTCTTGTTTATGCCACGAAGGCATGTGGAGGTGGAGGTGTGGCTCCATTCATTCGTGACCTCAACACTAAATCGGGGTGAGTGTTCAGCTTCACGCTAGGACCGCTTCACCTACGGAAGGGAGCTCTTGGTGCATACTGAATAGGATGCTGGGTGGATCCCACAGCTGGTTTAGACGCTTCGGAGAAAAGAAAAATCTTCTGCGCCGTCAGGAATCTAACCACAATCCATTGGTCGTCCAGCTCGTAGCTTGGTCTCTATACCGACTCAGTTATCCCGGCTGCTAGTGTTTAATACAACGGACGATTAATATTCATTAAGTATGCTTTTCTCATCAAGTCCCGTAATCTACGCCTAGTAGTGCGGGTGGGGTGGGGGTCAACGCTCCCTATTTCCCCTCCAGTCGCATAGGTATCGGCAGTTTTAACCATGTGATAGTCTTCGCTGGAAACTAGCTTTTGGGCTAGTTCATACAGATGAAATTGAGAATAAACAATAGACAGACATAACCACCATAGACGCAAATTCTTTGTATGGCCTCAGTTTAATTTATAGAGCGTCTGTATTTATTTTGTAAATAAGCACAGACACGGGTGAATCGTGTTTATTGTGAACTTTACGGCATGTGGTCAAGTCACCCTTGTAGCAAGAATACGTGCCCTCTGTAGGTTAAAAAAAAAAACTGAAATTGTTATGTATCTTGTTGTTGCTTCCTGCATTAACGTTCTGCATAGATTGTAGAGTTGAAAGAAGGTACACTTTTCTCCGTCCACAACATGAAGGTCTATATAGAGAGCAGAGACAAACCTCCACTCATTCTTAAGCCCAGCACTAGGTGGAAATGAGTGGTAACTTCATGCCTCCGCTGCTTTACCCCCGGGAAAGAACGCCGGTACCCACTGAATAGGAGACTGGTGAGCCCCAGAGCCGGTAGAGACTTTTCGAAGGCACAGTAATATTTACGCATGTTGCTAACGACACTCACATTTGCTGCGGGAGGCATATGTAGAGTCCGTCATAGATCGGCGTTGGTGTAATGATACTAATAGGGGAAGACCGAAGTTTTTGGAAAAAAATTTGTCCTAGTGCCACTCTTTCCATCACATATCTTACATGGACTGGCCTGGTATTGAACCCAGTCCTCTACGGTGGGAGGCCGGCAAATAATCGATTGAGCCATGGCATAATCCACAGGGTGATAGCGGTCGCAGATGTGGTATATTTCTGGCATTATCAGAGCATTTGTCTAGAAGGATCGAGAAACAGGAAAAAATTGTCAAGATAGCCTGTCTCCTAGCCAAGGTTCGAGCTCCAAATTTCCCGCATTAAGGTAGAAATGTAACAGCTTAACTGCAAATTTAAGTAAATCTGTTCACAGAAAGTCTCAAAGGTAGAGAAAAACAACTGTACTACGAAGACCATTATTTTGTTTACAATAGGCCAGACGGTGAGCTTAACAGCAACATATTTGACTCGTCAAGAATAATAGCAATGAATCCAGATATTCCATACATATTCTCAGTAACGGCTGTAAATACGAAACGATGGAAGACACTAACTAAAACTAAACTCCGTGGCCTTAGTCCGCACGCGAACTATACCGACAGAGCGGCCGCCGCCGGTCGGCGAAGTTAGTGCCAACTTTTTGCGGATAGAGGGGTGTCACGTGGTCAGCGCAA